>Ga0315282_10004035_pt1 | contig 25889 bp, 18 predicted proteins | sample YL17G07_20_MG_FD_203693 | JGI IMG/M metagenome (GOLD analysis project Ga0315282, IMG submission 203693) | Sediment microbial communities from Yellowstone Lake, YNP, Wyoming, USA - YL17G07_20 | ecosystem: Environmental > Aquatic > Freshwater > Lake > Sediment | place: USA: Wyoming | collected... | reverse complement strand
CCGTGGATAAGATTTTATCGAAAATCGCCAAATGTAAAGAAGCGTTAGACGCACTACACTAGCGACTCGATAGGAGATCTTCTTCGCCCCCCGGTCGGGACCCAGCGCTTTTAGGGCTTGGATGGCTTTCTCCTGAGCACCCGGGGGAACGACCGGCTCTTCTCGGCTGTTTTCCGCCCGAAGCGGCGCGCTCACCCCTTTTTCAGCCGGATAGAGCAAAAGCGGAAAAAAGTGGACGAAGCCCAAAACAAGAAGCACTGCGAATCCGAAACTCTTCATGGGATGGACGTCATTTGGCCAGTTTGACATTTTCGAACGGAGAGACCCCTGGAAGAGAGACGGTGATCGATGCCGGGTTATCGGCGGGCTGAGGGAATTTGATCCACAGGCCCATGGACTTTCCAGGCTGGATGCTATACCAGAATCGACCGCCGCTGTTGCTATCAGAGGCAGGACCGGCGATGTAGAGGCCGTCGGTGTCCTTGAGCCCATAATACTTTTTCTGGTTGATCTCGTCCATGATGTAAGAGTCTTTGAAGTAAATGACGACGTCCTGCTTTTGAGTGCCTGTGTTTCTGAGCTTGAATTTCACGGTAACGACATTGTTTTGAATGTCCAGGCTGGTCAGGTCCACCTCGATTCCCTCTTCCGTATTGTGCGACTGGGTTTGGATGGCCTGCTGGCAAAAGAGCAAGCCGATTGAAACCAGAAGGCCCAGGGACAGGGAGAGTAGCGTTTTTTTGGATTGAAAAATCATGAACACCGCCTCCAAAATTTGCTTGTCAACTATCAATATAAAGAGCTTATTTTAATTCTACCAAAGAACTCTCAAACAATGAAGAGTTCAACGAGCAACCGCCCTTAAGCCTAAGCATTGGCCCGGGAAAATAGCGTCGTGCACTTTCCTGTTTCAAATTTTACTCGGGAAGACTATGGAGGCTGGTTAGATGCTCGGCCGGGCCCGGCTGCCGTCCGACCTATAGCGGCCATAAGAAAATTATGGAGAGCTGTGGGAACACAGTCGGGGATCCCGCCAGGAATAACAGTCATAACTCGATCTAATGACGTCATGAGAAACCTTAGTGGGGAACCCCTGTTCCCCGACGCTGTCGAGGAGCCCTCTTACAAACCTTATCACCCGAAGCGAAATTCTCTCAATGGGAGACGGTCACGCTGGGCTCACGGGGATTTCCCATCTCGTCCCCGGCTTTGAAGCTCGTTTTGGGTTGCGAGGAGCGAAACGAGGCGCTTTTCTTCGCGCCCTCAGAGGCCTAACTCCAGACTCGCGTTCCTGGCTCTTGTCTGTGGCGAAAAGATCATTGTCCACAGCCCGCACCGGTATCTTCATCCCGATGAAGGATTCGATCGCTTGGAGATATTCGGCAGTGCCTTCCGAGGCCAGCGAGACCGCCTTGCCTGAATTCCCGGCTCTCGCCGTTCGCCCGATCCGGTGCACGTAGTTCTCGCAATCCTGGGGGAGGTCATAGTTGATGACCATTTCCAGACCCTCGATATGGAGGCCACGGGCCGCGACGTCCGTCGCTGCGAGAATAGAGAATTTCCCGGCGGCGAAATCGTTGATGATCCTGAGCCTTGCGCTCTGAGGTAGGTCACCGGTCAGGCTTTGGCAGCGATAGCCGTTGAATTGCAGTCGCTTCGCCAATCGGGATGCGGCGTGCCGCATGTTCGTGAAAATCAGGGCGTTTCTCGGGTTGTCTTTCTGAAGGATGCCCAAGAGAAGATTCAGCTTGATGTGACTTTTCACGTGGCAGAGCTCTTGGGAAATCGTGTCCACGGTCAGCTGTTCTGGTGTCACTTCGATAAACGCCGGACGGTTCAGGTGTTCACCGGCGATTTTTCTGGAGACGCGGCTCAGCGTCGCGCTGAACAACATGCTCTGGCGGAGTTCGCGTTCGGGCATCCTTTGAAGCAGTCTCTTGATGTCCGGCAGAAACCCCATATCGAACAATCGGTCGGCCTCGTCGATCACCAGAAATCCGATTTCTCTCAGCTTCAAGAGGCCTTTCTGGCTGAAATCCAGGAGTCTTCCGGGCGTGCCGATGACAACGTCCACGCCCCTATTCAAGACAGCCAGTTGCGCGGCGTACCCCACGCCCCCATAAAAGTTGCCGATGGAGAAGTCCAGGTAGCGGTTCAAAAGCCGAGCTTCACCCGCGATTTGGACCGCAAGTTCCCGGGTCGGCACGATGATCAACGCTTTTTTCCCTGGGGAGGCGCCTGCTGCGAGCATCCGCTCAAATAGCGTGATCAGGAACGCGGCGGTTTTGCCCGTTCCCGTCTGGGATTGGACGGCCACGTCTCCACCCCGGAGGGTGATGTCTAGGGTTTTTTCTTGGACGGGCGTCATGTCGGTATAGCCCCTGTCCGCGATCCCGCGGAGGAGCTTTGGATTCAGGTTCAATTTGTTAAAATGCATCTCTTTGTCTCTCTAGATTTTTTTAATATACGTGGAATAGTCGTTAAGCGGAATCGCCGCTTCGAAAACCATGTGTCTGGGCCCGGAGTCCGACGGCATTTCGATATTCATTTGACAGAGTCTTGATAAGCTCTTTGACCGGGACAATTTCGTTGATACGGTAGGCGTTGGCCCCCGCAAACGCAAACCCGTTTTTCAACCGGCCCTTCAGTGCGTTGGTGAGCGCCATGGCGATACAATAAGGACTGTCTTGCCGGTTGCATGTGATGATGCAATGATAGGGGCATTTGAAAGGTTTCCTCCTGCCCGAATTGACCTCATCGATGAACTGATTCCGGATGGCCCGCCCTGGCATCCCGACTGGACTCTCGATTATGACCAGATCTTCTTTCTTGGAATCCAAAAAGGCTTTCTTGAATTGGGGAGAAGCGTCGCACTCTTCCGTGCAGACAAAACGGGTGGCCATCTGTACGCCAGCGGCGCCCAAGTCCATGAATTTGCGGATGTCCCCTCCTGTATAAATTCCCCCGGCCGCGACGACCGGGATCTCCTTCCGGTGTATTTCTTCAAACGGCCGCACTTCCGCGATAACCTCCGGAATCAGCTTTTCCAGAGAAAAATCCGGGTCTTGAATGTGTTCGGGCCGAAAGCCCAGGTGCCCTCCCGCTAAAGGTCCCTCCACGACTAGGGCATCCGGAAGATAACTGTACTTCCCCAGCCATTTTCGGATGAGGATTCCAGCCGCTCTGGCCGAGGAGATAATCGGGACCAGCTTCGTCTTTGCGCCAGGCTCGAGAAACCCCGGCAGGTTCAGGGGCAGACCCGCCCCCGAAAAAATGATGTCAATCTTTTCCTCCAGGGCGGTGCGGACCATGTCGGCGAAGTTGGACAGAGCCACCATGATATTGACCCCCAGGATCCCCTTTGTCTTTTCTTTGGCCCTTCGGATCTCGTTTTTCAATGCGCGGGTATTCGCTTCCAGGTAGTTGGAGAACGCGTCCGGCTCGAGCATGCCGAGCCCCGCGGTGGCGATGACACCGACGCCGCCCTCATTGGCGACGGCTGAGGCCAACCCCGAAAGGGAAATTCCGACACCCATTCCTCCCTGGATGAGCGGAATCCTGGCTTTCAATTCACCTATTTTCAAATTATTCAAACCAGACATATCAAAGTTATCCTCTGGAAAAAACTGTTCAACATGAGGGTTCGAAAATCAGACGGGGTTATTTTTCGGTGGGATTAATAATCGAGTCTTTTTTTATCGTCGCCAAATGTTTCCAGTTCATTCTACTCCTCAAGCGGGCAAATTGCAAGAAAACTTTTCCCGGGGAGGCATTTCCCGATGGACTTGACGGCGCGAGTATACTAAGCTTGGCATTTTGATTCCTTTGATCGATCACGGGCCAGGAGGGCTAGGCTTTTGAACACCGTCGACGCAGTCCTGCAAAAAAGAAGAGCCGATCGAGTTTTTCTCACCGGCGGGACAGGGTTTCTTGGAAGCCACATCGCCGTAGAGCTTCTCAGGGCCGGCTATCAGGTTTGTCTTCTCGTCCGCCCCAACACGCGCTCCTCCGCCGAAGAGCGCGTTGCCCGAACCATGGATTGGTTTGGTCTCGACTGCGCCCTTCGGCAAAAGCTCCGGGTGGTATCGGGGGCGATAGAGCTGCCTTCGCTCGGGCTGAGTTCCGAAGTCCGGGTCAGTCTCCTCAAGAACGTCGACGAGATCATCCACTGTGCTTCCAATACGTCATTTTCGGAGAGAAAAAGGCCGGAAGTGGAAGCGACGAATATCGTGGGACTGTGCAATATCTTGAGCTTTGCGGCCGAGAGCGGGTGCTCTTTTTTTCATCATGTCAGCACGGCCTTTGTCGCCGGCAAAAAGGACGGCCTCTGCTGTGAGGAGCTCGTGGATCCCGGAGAATTCAATAACGTGTATGAGGAGACAAAGGCCCGAGGCGAGAGAATGGCCTGGGACTTCTGCCGCCGGGAGGGAATTCGCTTGAGCATTTACCGGCCGTCCATTATCTACGGGGATTCAAGAACGGGGCGCAGCCTCAGGTTCAACGCCGTCTATTTCCCGGTCAAAACCGCGGTCTTTCTCAGAAATCTCTATGAACTCGACCTCCGCGAAAGGGGCGGGGAAAAAGCCGCACTCTTGGGAATTCGGTTGGAGAGCGATGGGCGCCTCTTTATGCCCATCCGGATCGAAGTGAGGGATGGAGGGGGGATCAACCTCATCCCGATTGATTATTTTGTGGCGGCTTTCATGGCGCTCCGGGCCGAACGTCCGGACGGTGGAATTTTCCATATCGTGAACCCCAGGTTAAAGAAGATTGAGGATATCATCGACTATGCAAAAAGACTCTTCCGCCTGCAGGGAATCGAGCCCTGCGGCGCCGCGGATTTCCATGGAAAACCAAAGAATGCCCTGGAAATCCTCTACGAAAGCCATCTCGAAGCCTACGCTCCCTATATGAGAGATAAGAAAGCCTTCGACATGAGTCATGCCCAGCCGGTCCTGGGGAAATACCGGATCTCCTGTCCGGAATTTGATTACGATGTTTTCGCCCGTTGTATGAACTACGCCGTCGAAGTCGACTGGGGCGCGAGGCTGCCTGGAAAATGAGGGTCGGGCCGCTTCGGCTGCTGACAGGGCTGGACACATCACGGTAAAGATTCTGCTAGTTTGGACCTCCGGATGGCGCGGTCGAGGGCGTCGAGCATCTCCCGTTCGAACCCCGGGGGCGGATTCCCGGGGGCGAGATCTTCCATCCCGAGCGGAGGCAGGGAGAGAACCCGGATGGCGTTCTGGTCGCACCGCTCTTCGAGAAAGTCTCGCCGGATTGCGTCGAACGCGCCGGGGGAATCTACAAATCGGAGGCGATAATCCATCAGAGCTCCCAGGACAGCCTGATAGAGTGCCTCACGGTTGGAGATTTTTTTCCGGACTCTGTCATAAGCCGCGGGAATGACGGTCTGGATGTGGTCACGGATCGCGGCAGGGACCGGCTGTGGAGGATCCAGGATGCCCAAAGCCTCGGGATGCGCCCGCTCGTAGACCGCCTGCTCTCTAACGAGCCGGGCCACGATTTTCGCCCGGGTGTGATTGAGCAAGAACCTGGTTTGGAGCAATAACATCCGGGGAAGCAGGCTCGGAGCCAGGCGAAGAGTGGTCTTGACCACTGATACGAAGCATCGACGCTGGTCCGGGGGCGCCTGGAAAAGGAAATACCGAAACATGGACCGGGCGATCCTGCGTCTTCTCCAGACTGCGCGAATCCTGGACTTACCGGCTCGCTTCCTGGGTCGCACGCCTTGGAGAAAGCCTATCGCCCTTTCCCTATAATGCCGGGGGTCGGAAACCTTGTCCAGATAATCAGCCAGACCCTCCATGAGCTCGACACGGCTCATTTTCTTAGGGATGATATTGGTGAAGACCCCCGCCCTGACCTTCAACTGAGGCGGAATCTCGACCAATCGCTTTTCCCGGCTGAGCTGCTCCCAGATCTTTGTCCCTTCGGGGGCATAGAGCAGAAACATAAAGTGGTCGGTGATGTTGGCCTCTCTGATCCAATCTGCCGTCCTTTCGAATGTCCCCGTCGTGTCGGAATCGGCCCCCATCATCATCGTGGCCATCACGGGAATCCCGTAGGACTGGATTTTTCGAACGGCTACGACAGGGCCGGGCTTTGTGTTTTGGAGTTTGTTCAGGTCTTTCAGTGATTCCGGGCTGAATGACTCGATGCCTATGGTGACCACGGCGAAATTGCTTTCGACCATGAGCTCCAACAGCTCATCATCCTGAGCGATGGTCAGGTCGGCCTGGGTGACAAAGGAGAGGGGGGCTTTGAAGGAATGATTCAGTTTGATGAGCTCCAGCAAAAGACTCTTCGCATACTTCCTGTTGCCGGCGAAATTGTCGTCGGTAAAGAGGACGAACTCTACGCCCATGTTTTCCAGCACCCGTACTTCTTTCATGACCTGCTCAATGGGCTTGCTCCGGGGGATTCGACCATAAAGATAGATGACGTCACAAAAGGTGCAATCAAACGGGCAGCCCCGGGTCGTCTGGACGGCGCCCACGCCGTAGCGGCGAAGGTCTTTCTTGAGGAGATCCCAGCGGGGGAGAGGAGATCTCAAAAGGTCGGGCTTTGAGATTTGCTCATAGTGGCGCAGAGAGGTTCCCTTCTTGAGATCCTCGAGAAACCGCGGCCAGGTCAATTCGGCTTCTCCAAAAAACATGACATCAACAGCGTCAAGCAACTGCCGCGAGGGGCGGGCCGTCCCGGGTCCTCCGGCGACGATTCGAGCCTTCAGAGATCGCTCCTTGCAGGACCGGGCGATCTCAGTCGCCCGCAGGAGCTGATTCAATAAAAAAGAGATGCCAACGATGTCATAAGCATCGGATTCGAGGATCGGCTCGACGGGCCCGTGCACAGCCTCGTCATGCAGGCAGACCTCATGCTCCAAAGGTGTCAGGGCGGCCACTGTGGCCAGCGCAAGAGGCGCGTTTTGAGTGGCCAGTCCGCTCTTTTTGAGAAAGGGAACTTGGGAAAAGGAAAGCCTGAGGATGGTGTCTTCCGCAAGAGGATTGATGAGTATTATTTTCATGGAAACTCGGAGCTTCCCAGGACGGAGTTTATCTTCTCAGGTCCGGAGAAGTCAACGAGTTTCGGGGCGGCGCACCGGCAAGTTAGGGATCAAACAGAGCAAGATTTGTGGACTTTGCACGAAAGGCTAAAATCTGATGCCGAAGCCCAGAACGAACTCGCTATCGCTGGAAACGACGCCCTTGGCCTGGATGTAGGGAACGAGATTTCCCGAAGTCAAGAAGCCGACGCCGAAAAGGAGGTTGAGCCCCACGTTTGCGTGGCTGCCGTCGTGGCTTCTGGAGATGACCCCCAGTCCGCCTCCGGCCCACATCTGAAGCGGTCTCGAGGCCGCCAGATTATAGTGGAAGTCGAAATTAAAAGACCAGTCATTTCCGTTTCCTACAAAAACAAATTCCAGGTTGGGGCTGAAATCAATCTGGGGAGCGACGGGGACGCTCAATTCTCCTCCCACGAAGAGCTTGCCGGCATTGGTATAGACTCCAAAGCGGGCATTCACCGAGGTCGCTCCCGCAGCCGGAAGAACCGAAAAGATCAAGGCGCAAAGAATAATCAGCAGCCATAACCGGCGGGTCCTTTTCATGGTTTCACCTCCAGGCGTCATCGAGCAGGGGCGAAGCTCCCGCTTTCGGGAGGCCCCGGGTTCGCCGTCCCGATGGACACAGTTTTAGTCGCCACTATCAGTCTAAGATCCGAAAAGCGCAGATGTCAACTCCGGTCGTGAAGAAATCATCCAATGAGGCGATGCTGGGGCAGGAGCTTTGGGAGCAAGGCCCTTTCCAAAGTCAGGTTATCACAGAAAATGAGATGCTTCCGGTCGTGAATTGAATCGACCGGGATTGCGCCGAGATGGAAAGCGTCTCTATTGCTTGGTGACCAGGGGTTTTCCCGATTCTTCGAAGAAGCGGTTCTGGAGCTCGAGGGCGGCGGTATCCTTTCTGACCGACCTGACCATCTCAGCCAGGAGGTCGGATTCCAGATCGAGGGCGAGTTCGCCCAATTCTTTGTTTCCGTAGCTTCCATCGCCTTGGTAATGGTTAGGATAACTGGCGTACCACCAGATTCCGGTATAAGCATGCTTAAGGCCGGTCAGTCGTTTCTGGTCTTCTCCGCTCTGCTGGCCAGCCCTGTCCAGATGGGCCAGATCCGGGCGGTGGGCCAGCATGGTGGATGTCTCCATTTCACCCGCGTGGCCATCCAGCTTTGTCTTCCTCAGTTTTTTCAGCCGCTCGTCCATGGAGCTGTCATCCGAGGGGTCAAACATGTAGACGACATAGTCCTTTCGGCTGGCCAGTTGAATCTGGCAGAAAAAGCGGAGAAAGTATTCGCTGCCGCCGTGGCCGTTGACCAGGATGATTTTCTTGATCCCGTTCCGGGCGAGCTCGTCGCAGGTTTCCTGGAGGAGGTTAAGCATGAGCTGGGCGCTATAAGCGACAGTCCCGGGCTGATGCTTTGCTTCGAAGATCTGCCCGACGTAATATGAGGGATAGACGATCGTATATTCTTTTTTCGCGGCCCTCAGGGAAAGCTCCCGGCAATCGAGCAGGTCCGTGCCCAGGGGAAGATGAGGCCCGTGCTTTTCCAGAATCCCCACCGGGATGATGCAGGTTGATTCGGATTTGGCCACGGCTTTAACGAAATCCGGTGCCGTGAATTCTTCATACTGAACAGGTAAGCTGGATGCGGGCTTCCCCGTTTCTTGGGCCAAAGGTGTCCTCCCCAGGCACATGATTGAAACGGCCAGGAACACAACCAAAAGAAAACTCTTTTTTGCAGTCATCACCCTTTCCTCCTTTTGCGTCACCGCCGCAAGAATTTTGGCAGGCAGTCAGGTCTTTAGGAAGTCTTCTTGGTGGCCTTCCACTCCATGGAGCCGCGGTCGCCCATCTGGGCGGTGCCGGTCATGGTGTCCCCATCGACCTTCCCTTTGTAGGTGGTGGTCATCTGTCCACGCGGGGTGTCGCGAGTGATCGTCCACTCGATGTCGGCTCCTTTGATAGTCCCCGTGCCCTTGTATTCACCTTCCTTGCGGATCATGGTCACGGTCAGTTTTTCACCGTCCTGGACAAACTTGGCGGTCGAGTTCATCGGGCCCCGCGGTGTCGTCATGGTGAAATCCCAGTCGCCGCTGACATCCACCTTGGCCTGGGCGAGGCACAGCGCCAGGGGGGCCAGCAGAAGAAGAGAGATGAGAATGATGCTTTTCGTTTTGGACATAGTCCTCCCCTTCAATAGAATTTGGTGAGGTTTGGCGCTCTCCACAGAGCAACAAACTCACCTTTATTATTATATCAGGAATTCTGCCTCTTCTGCCTTAGAAATTCTGAGGGGGCGGTAGCCTCCTCCCTCAGGATTCTTAGGGAGTGATGTAATTTTTAAAGATTCGATCAAAGAGAGTATTAACACTGGCCTCGAACCTTGCCCTGGTGTAGAGCTGAGATTTTTCTCTGGCCGCCCGGCTCATTTGCCGGATGATCTCGGGGCCCTCGAGCAGTCTCACAGAAGACTCCAACAATTCGGCTCCGGACCGGACTCTGAACCCGTTCACCCCGTGATCGACGATCTCTCTGAGACCGCCCCCGTCATAGACCAGCGGAACCAGCCCGTTTTGCATGGCCTCTACGGTCGTCATGCCGAAATGCTCGACCTCTCCCGGATCCTCGTGTTTTACCCCGCACAGATGCCAGAAAAGTGTTGAATCTCGATAGAGGGATTTTAGCTCCGAGACGGGGAGGTTGATCTTCAACTCGATGTTTTGACCCGGGTTCTTGCCGACCATCTCCTCCAGCCGGGTGAGATAGCGGTTATTTGGATGGCTGCCGCCGGCGAGAATGAACCTCCAGCCGCGGACGATTTCCGGCCATTCCAGGGAGAGTCTCAGAAACGCCTCGATCATCTCGAGCTGCCTCTTGGTCCCTTCAGGCTCGAACCTGGCGACGGACAGGATCTGCTTTTTCTTCGGAAATTCAGGCACGCCGGATTCCATATCGACCGGGGGATAAATGTGATGATGAGGCGTGAGCTTCCATTTTTTCTCGATCCACTCGGCCGTGTAGCGGCTGTTGTAGACAACGTTTGTGTACCGGTCGGCATAAAAGTAGCTCTTCGGTCTCCGTTCGGGAAAGTGGCAAATCAACACGGAGACATTCGATAAAGGGTAGACCATCTCGTTCATGCTGTTGTTGACGAAGATATCATATTCGCCGCTTTCTCGACTGATGAGATGAAAAGGGTTTTCGACCTTCCTGGTGATGAACGCCGGGTCGAGATGGGCGGCGCCCTTTTTTTCATAATAAGGGAGTTTGATGACCTTGATTCTGCATTTCGAGAGGTCGAGATTGTACCAATCCTGAAAATCCTTATGGCGGACTTCTCTGTTGGCGAGGATTGTGACGTCGAACTGATCCTGCAGGGCGGAGATGAGCGTCAGCCCGTACTTCTGGGCGCCGCCGATAAAATGAAAAGCGTGATCGTAGATCGCGAGGAAGGGCCTCCTGAGATTGAGAATAACCTCGGCTCGCGAGAGGCAATTGGAAGCCGCCTGCAATCCTTGACGCCGGGAGATGTCTCCTATTTCTTCAGCCAACTCCTGGATATTCGGGAGGGAACGGTCTTTTGAATTGTCAGGACTCAGAAGTGACCCCCCGTTCGCCCCTTCATCTCTTCCAGGCCGGCACGCAGGTCCCCGAGCTTGCCCTTGAGAATGACCAGGCTTTCTTCGCAAGCGATGATCCTCTCTTCGACTTTTTCCATTCTCTCTTTCTCGACCCTGAGCCGGAGAAAAAGGGCCCGTCCCAGATCGACCGACCGGCGGTTGAATTGCATCTGTTTGTCCAAAAACAATTCCAGATTATCGAATGTCGTTTCCAGGAGTATCCGCTTCAAAAGCACAATGGGTTTGCCGATCGATTTTCGGTGCGATTTGATCGGCTTCAGATCTGGCTTGGTTTCGGTGAAATCTTTGCTGGAGGAGATGAGCTCTCTGATGAAGGTATCCAGCTCCTTCTCCGAAAACGCGTCCAGATCGAGAGGAAAGTCCCGGTCTATCTCTTTGTTGACCAATTTTCTCAGGTCTTGAATCTCTTCTTTTTTCTTCTCCAGTTCGGCTCTGAGGCGCTGAATCTCTCTAGCTAAATCTTCCATGGTAAAACCCTCAAACTCCCAGGGGTGACCTCATCCTCTGTCTTCCGATTTTATAATCTCTCACGGTTTATTTCAATACGGGCCCGAGCTTTTTCGCCAGGACCCTTTGCACCTGATCCACGGTAACTCCCTTTATGCACAGCGCTTCCCCGAATTTGCAGTCCTCGGAGCAGGGATTGCAGGTGAGCCCCAGCCGGATGACTTCATGATTCGTCCCCCAAGGCCTGAAGCGCTCGTATTCACCCGGGCCGAACAAACCGACCGCGGTGACTCCTGAGGCGACGGCGACGTGCATGGGGCCGGAGTCGTTGCCCAAGAATAGCTCGCAGCGCTTCAAGACCGAAGCCATCTCCCGGAAGGTCGTTTTGCCGGCCAGATTGATCGTCCGCTCCCGATCCAGTCCGCTCTCGATCAGACGCGCCAGAGGGCGCTCCGCTTTCCCCGCCAGGAGTAAGATGTAAATCCGATAGTTTTCCTGCAACCATCTCCCCAATTCTATGAACCGATCGGCCGGCCAGCGGCGGTAAGCCCAGGCTGCCCCCGGCGCGAAGGCGATCAATCTGGCGTGATCCGGGACGCCGCGTCGATCAAGGGCCCGAGCGGAGAAACGCTCGTCTTCCGGACCCGTCCAGACTTCCGGCTTCGCGTCCACGGGACGCCCGCCCAGAAAACGCAGGAGGTCGAGCTGGTATTCGATCTCGTGTTTTGGAGCGCCCCTGACCGGGCCCTCTGTGATCAGACGATCGACGCATTTCAGGCTGGAGCGCTTGGGGTCGGCCAGGGAATCGAGATAAGCGAGGCGCCGGGGAGCGCCGCATGAGGACATCATGATCAGGGCGGCCGCCTGACAGGCATCGTTATTCCACCTGAGGGATACGGCCGTGTCGAAATCGCTCCTCCGGAAACCCCGCCTGGCCGTCCAAAGGCCTTTCAGCCACCACCGGATGTCCCCCTGAAAGGCGGTCCTCCAATTTTTTGCGGTCCGCCAATTGAAGAGGAGGAGTTCATCAATGTAGGGACACTTTTCGACCACATTGGCCATCCCCGGCTGGACAACGAGCGCGAGCTTCGCCCGCGGCAGGAACTTCCGTAACTCGCGCAGGAAGGCGCTGGTCAAGATGACGTCGCCTAGATCCGCCAGTTGGACGATCAAGACTCCCCGGGGTCGTTCCGCGAAAGACCCGGAACTTTTTTCAGGCCTTCCCCGCAAAAGAGAGTATCCTTTATAGAGGAGCGGAAAAATCAAAAGAGCCGTAAAAGACGTCGACTTCTGAAGCGCCTTCTTCATTCCCTTGAGAATGGATGCCGGTTTGATCAGGTTTCGAGCCAGGACGAGACGACTGCCCCATTTGAGCCACTGTTCCGTCCGTCTCATCAGATCATCCAAAGACTCGGATCGGGCGGCTTCTGGGCTCGCTTCCTGTTTCCGTATAATAAGGGGCGATTGATTCCTCTTCGCCTCGCCGACAGTCTTTTTCAGGATCTCCTCTATCGAATCCACCGATTTTTCAAGCCGGAACCTTTCCTCGATCGTCTTTCTTGCCCCGGCGCGCAGCGTTTCATAGAGATTGGGATCTTTGAGCAGCCGGAGGATCTGTTGAGCGCAGCGCTCCGGATTCTCGTTGGGGATGATCAGGGAATTCAATTCGTCTTCAAGGACTTCGGAATTGCCCCCCGTGGCCGTGCTGACCACTCCCAATCCGCTGGACATAGCTTCTAATAACGAGACGGTCAGAGGCTCCACAATTACGGATGTGAAGACAAAGATATCATGCGCCCGGTAGAGGTCGGGCATATTCTCGTACGGAGTGTAGCCTGCAAAAGCCAGGCTCTCAAGAACATCTTCCGCCGCAGCCAAATCGCGAAGGTAGGCGACATAATCGGGAAGAGCCTTGTCATCTCCGGCAATCGTCATCGACAGGGCTTCGCAATCGTATTGGCGCTTCAAAACCCCAAGAGCCTTGATGGCGGTATCGATTCCTTTTTGTGGTCTGATCGGGCCCGGGTGAAGGAGACGAGAAGGGCTTCGGACATTCGGCCCATGATTGGAAAAGCGGCGGACATCGACCCCGCGAAGGACGACCGCGGAGCGGAACCCGCCCTTGCCCGCCCGACCGGTCGCGGCCTCCAGATAGCCGGAGGCGAAAATAACCTGACCCGGATCCAACGGCTGCGAAAAGAGAGTGAGTCCGCGATGGCCGCTCAAGAAGCGAAGCATCCGGAAGCCCCTTCTTCCCTTCGGCCAGGTCTGGTACCAACGGTCTCTTTCCCAAGTGGCCAACCAGTCGTTGAAAATATATGAACAGGCCGGGAGCGCCGCTTCCTTGGCCAACAAAACAAGAGAGGCCGAGATCTGTGAGAGGTCGAAAAAGAAGACGAGATCGGGCTCAAAATCCCGACAGGCCATTTTGAAGGAGGCCTGATTGACGACTTCCTTCATAAGAACGGTCTGCCAATTGGAGGGACCCTTGGGATCTCTGAGGAGCCGGCGGGAGAGGTCGCCTTCGGTTCGGAATTTCTTGCGTCCGGCCGCGCCGGCCAGGACTCTAACCTCGTGCCCCCTCACCCTCAGGGATTGAAGGATACCCTCGCACTCGAGCGCACCGCCACTCCTGTCTGCGGGTGGGAAGAGATTGGAAACGGCCAGTATTCGCATCGCCGGGCTACTTTTTTCCAGAAATATAGCATCATTGAATTGTCATTGGCAAACAGAAATCCGAGGCAGCGGGGGACACGATCGCGCGACCGGCTATTCGAGGATCAAAACCCGGATTCTCGATCCGTCTTTTCCTCCACGATAGACCCGCTCCACGGCCTTCTGAAAGTCGGAAGCTTTGGCGCCGGGGATATCCAGGAATTTCTGAGGATTCCGGTCCGTGAGCGGAAACCAGGAGCTCTGGATCTGGACCATGATCCGGTGGCCGGGGCGAAAGGTGTGGAGGACGTCGGGCATCACGAACTCAATCTTCTCCGGCTTCCCCGGCGTAAAGGGCTCCGGCTTGTCCACGCCGTTGCGGAATTTGCCCCGGAAGGGCTCCCCTCGGACGAGCTGCTGGTAGCCGGCCCGATGGATCGCCGCCGGGTTCGGGTCCGGATCCGGGTAATCATTCGGATAGACATCGAGCAACTTCACGTCGAAATCCGAGTCCGTGCCCGAGGTAGAGACCTTGAGGGCTGCGGTGATCGAGCCCGCAATCGTGAAGTCATGATCCAGGGGGTCTGTCTCATAGACCAGGACATCGGGACGCTCGGAAGCGAATCTCTGGTCCTCGGTCATATAGTCGCCGGGCATCCCCGCACCGATGTGTCCGAGAACGGGCACAGGCTTGTCCGGGTCGCTCGTGTACTCGTCGAACTCGCCGCCTGTCTCCGGGGCCGGCTCGAAGGAAAGCCTGCCGCCGGGGCATAGGTACAGGGTCTTTTCACGGGCCTCTTTCGGAGGCCAGGTGTCGAAACGCCGCCACTGATTCGTCCCCGTCTCAAAAAGCCAGGCTTTCGGGATTGTTCCTTCTTTCGTAGTTTTCAGGCCGTCGCCCTTGCCTTTCAGGTGGTAGACGAAAAAGGGGAGTTCGATGTTATCCCGGAAAAACTCTCCGGTCTTAGAATCGAAGTCCAGGTTTCCGAGCTTGTCGCCATCCATGTCCGCCCAGCCGCCGTGAAGCCACGGACCCATAACCAGGGTGTTCGCGGCGGTCGGTCCGTTTTTCTCCAGCGAGCGGAAGAGCTTCAGCGGACCTGCCAGATCCTCCGCATCGAACCAGCCGCCGACAAACAGGACCGCTGGCTTGATGTTCTTCATGAAAGGCATGAGCGCGCGGGACTGCCAGAACTCATCGTAGTTGGGGTGCCCCACCAGGTCGTTCCAATAGGGGTTCTCGTTCTTCAGGTATTTTGCGTTGGCATTGGAGAGCGGCCCCATGCGCAGAAAGAAATCGTAGGCATCGGGTGTGCCGTAGTCAAAACGAACAAATCTCTGCGGGCGGGAAGGACCGCCCAAGCGCTGCTTAAAAGCCGTGTAGAAGCCGAAATTAGCCGCCAGGAAGAAAGCGCCGTTGTGGTAGGAATCATCACCGTTGCCGACATCGCCCACAGGGGCCTGAGGCGAGGCCGCTTTGAGCGCGGGGTGGGCATCGATCATCCCGAATGCCGCGAAAAAGCCCGGATACGAAATCCCCGAAATGCCCACTTTTCCGTTATTGTTGGGGACGTGTTTAATGAGCCAGTCAATGGTGTCATTGGTGTCCGTGCTCTCGTCCGCGTCCGTCGGGCCAGAAAAATTTGTCTTGTGAACGGGCATATCGATGAACTCCCCCTCAGACAAATACCGTCCCCGGACATCCTGGTCGGCGAAGATGAAACCCTCCTTTTCGAAAACCTCGGAAGGGCCGAGCACCGGCCGATAATTATCGATTCCGTAGGGAGAGACCGAGTAGGGGGTGCGGTGCAGCATGATCGGATAGGTCTGGCTAAAATCTTTCGGCACGTAAACAGTGGTGAAGAGCTTAACACCGTCCCGCGTCGGAATGCGGTATTCATACTTTGTGTAGTGGGCGCGTGTATATTCGAGTTGCTTGCGGAGCAACTCTCTCTGAACGCCATCCCGGGCAGAAGCAGGGCCGCCAAGCGGAATCCCTAGGACGAGTGAGCCTATCAACAATAATATCAAGTTGCGCAGACTGATTGCGCTGCGGATTTTGGCCACTGGTAAAACATCCATGGACCGGCTCCTCCTTTAAAAAAGTCGGGACGCCCACGCTGAGTTCAAGAATTCTAAAAACTTCCTGAACTCGTTACGGCCTCCCCAATCGGAATCTTAGCACGTCTGGTCAGCACTAAACAACCGATTCTAACGGACTCGCTCAGACTCTTGACACGGTTTCGGAGTTAGGGTTATAAGTCGCTGGGGAGATTGTTCATGCCACTATATCCAAGACGTGCGGACATCGACGGTGGCGATGGCAGGCAGCCGGCTCTTGCTCTCTTTTCGGTTCTGCTTGTTCTCGTTTCCGCAAGTTTTTTGGCTGGGGAGAAATCTAAGATGAAAAAGAATGCCGGGGTCACTTCAGGACTGGGCGAACCAGTGCAGGCAAAGCCTCTCGAAGTGGGGATCGATAAATTGGCTTATATGGGCCAATGGGGTCTCCCTGAGATCCAGAATGCGGCCGATGCCATCGAGACGGGAGGCCTTCCGAGGCTCTTGGGACGCCTCGGCTGCAAAGTCGCCGAGTCTTTCACAGCCAGCCTGACACCTGAAGAGGATAAACAATATGGAACCCAGCATCGCTTCGGCCTCGCGTCAAAACACCTGGCCGATGCGGTCTCGGAGCAGATCAGGAGGGGGATTTTCCCGCTCGGGCTCCTTCAGAACTGTAACGGTCTGCTGGGGATGCTGGCCGGAGTCCAGCACGCGGGCGCCGTCCCAAAACCGCTCAGAGTCGGGCTTGTCTGGATCGACGCCCACGGCGATTTCAACACTCCTGAGACAACTCTGAGCGGCATGCTCGGGGGTATGCCCGTGGCCATCGGCTGTGGCCTTTGTCTGGAAAGACTCAGGAAAACCTGCGGCCTCGACCCCGCTCTTCCGACGGGCTATGTGACCATGGTCGCGGTCAGGGACACCGATCCCCTAGAACAAGAGCTCATTGACAGGAGCCAGGTCGAACACATCACAGTCGAAGACATCAAGACTCTTTCTCCCATGATCACGAGGCAGATGGAGAGACTCTCCGGGTTGACGGATCTTATCTACATCCACGTCGATATGGACGTTCTCGAGCCCTCCAACATCCCAGGAGCCGGCCTGCCTGTGCCCAAAGGGCCGACCGCCAAGGAGCTCGCCGCGGCACTCAAAACCATGTTCGGATTTCCAAAGGCGGCCGCCTTCGGGGTGGCTTCCTATCCGGCGGCGAGGGACACGGAGAAGATCGGGTTGAACTCGGTTTTTACGTTGGTGGAGGGCGTGATTGAGGGCGTCAAAAGTCGGCGCTCCCGGTGATTCGGAAAATTTCCCGAATTAACTTCCTACTGTTTTTTTATCCAGGTGCCGTCCTCTTTTTGGATCCACCATCCCGGTTGCGCATTCTTGATCCAAGTCTCGGCGAATATTTTCCTGATGCGCGGGACCTGGCTTGAATCAATGTTGAGGGCTCTGGCCACTTCGGCGTAGAGGCTTTCCCGGTCTCCGTTTTCGTCTTTGACCAATGCCCGTAACGCCGCCTTATCCTTGAGTCCCAGAGAGCCTTCATCCCGGCCCTGGACAAGCCCGTTATTGGCTTCTCCGATATTGCCCTTCTCGAAAAAAGGCCTCAGTTGGGGGAACCTCTGGCGAAGAGAATCCTTCAAGGCTCTGATTTTCGGCGATGAGACCGTTGTCTCCTGCTGAGCATAAGCCGACGGGACAAAAGAGAATGTTTCTCCCCGGGAGGAGGGCAGGACGGCGGCTTGCTTTTCTTTTTTGTCTTTGTCCTTTTCGGCGTTTTTCCTGACTTCATCGACGATCTCCTCGGCCGTCTTTTTGACCGTCGCTTCCGGGAAATAGATGTTCACCGTGATGCAGGAAAAAAAGACCACGAGGAGGCCGACCGTGACAGTCAAGCGTCTTTGCTCCATATTCATCTTCGTGCCCCTTTGAACATATTTTGATTTCATTATAGCAAATTATCCGAGAATTCTCATTTCGATGTCGCCTGCGTGCCCACTTTTTTGAGGCGCTCAATCATATCCCTGAAGCTGATTCCTTTCTCCGGCTGCTTGTTGATGACATCGATCCCGAAAAACCGCGATCTTCTAACCAGATATTGAACGCCTTTCTCGACGATCGTGCCGCGGAGTGTAAACATATCATTCTTCAGGGTGCTCCGGATGCCGATTCTGCTGTACCCGAAACTCGACACGAAGTGCAGCCACCAGGTGGACGATGGCACTCCGGCTTTTTCACCCGAGCTCAATATGGATATGCTGTTGACGGCCTTCAGGCTGAATTTTTGGGACACTCCCTTCCTTTTGACCGACTCCAGTCTCAATTCAAAGCTCTCGGGCTGTCCGTAGGAGATCTTCAGGCCCCTGATTTCTCCATCGAGGATGCCGGTGACTTTCCCAAACGGCACGGAACTGGTGAGTTTCTCCAGGTCGATATCCTTCAGGTCGAGATCGCAGACGTAAGTCCTCTCCGGGGAGAAGGGCTGGGTCACCGAAATGTTCCGGATGCTCACCCGGCCTCCGAAAATATCGATTGATCCCTCCCCTTGAGCGACAAGGCTCTGAGGATCGATCTCGATTCGGGAGAGCTCCGCCCGGGCCCGTCCCTGAAGACGCAGTTCTTCGCTCTGTAGAGGAAGTTGGGATAGGTCGATCTCTGTCAGCCGGAGAGAAGAGTCTCCCTTGAAGCTCGGACGTCGGGGTTCGAAAGCCAGAGATGTTTTCCCGATCTCAACGACACCTCCCAGGAATTTAAAGGAGAAGGGGTCAACCCGGAATGCATTCTCTTCGCCTTGGATCATGAGTTCCAGAGGATTGATTTTGAATAACGGGGTTTCGAATTCCCCCGCCCGAAAATATCCGCGCTCGAGAAATGGGGGGACTCCCGACCTGCCATCGTCTTTCCTTTCCGCAAGACAAAACGGGATAGCGGCCTCGATCTTCTTGATCACAAGGCCGGATGCCCTGTTTCCAATCGCTCCGTCCTTGATCCCCAGAGTCCCGCTGGCCGAAAACGACTCTCCTTTTTTTTCAACCTTCAAATCGGCCCTCAGTTCTCCCCCCATTTCGATCTGGCTCTGATTGGACGTCTGACCCTTGATGAGGAGGACAAAGAGCGAGCTAAGGTTGATTCGGGCACTTGTCCTCAGTGCCGCGGACAGCGGCATTTGAGTCCCGGCCACGCCCTGAGCATGGACTTCTCCGAGATTGGTGACCGAGACATCGAGCGAGACGTCGTCCAGGCGGCCCGAGGGAATTCCATAGGTGCCGGAAAATCCGGCCTTGACAGGATATTTGCTCCAATCGAGATAAAAATCTTTCCACAGGGTCTCTCCCCGAGGGATAGAAAAATCCCCGCGAAGGAAGACATTTTTTTGACCCGGGTCATACCTGCCTTTAAGAGCGATGACCGCCTGCAGAGCTTCCCCGGCGATGGTCGAAGCGGGGTTCTGGAATTTCCCTTGGCTGAGATTGAGGCCGGCCGAGAAATCCCAAGCGGATTTTTTTTGAAGGGAGTCTTGGACCTCGACTTCAAAGTCACAGTCGGAATCGATCTCCCAGCCTTCGAGTTCTTTGGGCAGTTGGGTGGAGAAGAATGCTTGGAGAACCGGAATTTTCAACTTCGTGCAGGTGAGCTTCAGAAGTTTTTTATCACGGGGGCCAAGGGCGATTTTGACGGAGCACAGGAGAGGCGAAAGCGTTGAAGTCCGAGCTTCGAGAATATCAAGGCGCAGGGCTTGAGCTGAGATGTCAAGACTCGCCGATCCTTTCAACACAATGTCTTTGAGTGAAACGGATTTCTTTTCGGACGGGGCGTCGAGCGAACCAATCGTGGCCTTGAAGCCATCAGATTTCGCCAGCTTGCGTCCAGCGTCAATAGGGAGCCGGAAACCAATATCATGCATGGTCAATTTCTTGGAGATCAGGGTTCCGTCCGAGGCGAGGATCTCTCCGGCGATCCGGGGGTCCGTGAGCGGACCGCTCAGCTCCAATCTTCCCGAGATCACAGCCTTGAGGGACGCCTCCGGCGATGCGTACTTCAGGCGCGCCCGTTCGAACCGCGCCCTGGATTTGAGATGATCTTCTTTCTTGTCCGGGCGATTCGAATATTCATAGCTCGCTTCGGCACTGGCCTTTCCGGTCAGCTCAAAGCTGCCGAATTTTTTGGACCAGAAGGGACGTAGATAAACGAGGGCCTTCTCCAGATCTTTGAGCTCGAACCTGGAGCGGACAGACAGAGTCAGATTTCGGCCGAGATTGACCTTCAAGGCCCCGGAGGCGTCGATCAAATTCGGGACATCCATCTTCCAGTCCGGCACGGACACCGTCCACTCCCTCGCTTTGAATTCCGCGCCTAACTTGAAGGCAAGCCTACTGGGAACATCCTTGATCCGGGGCGTGGCAAAATGAATACTGTCAAGCTTGACATCCGCGGATGCCGAAACCCTGCCTGAAAGGGACAATGTGCCCGCAGAGGTCAATCCAGTCTCAAATTGGAAGTCCCCGGCGCCCCTTGTCAGGGCGACGCTTTTGCAGCCGAGGGAAAACTCATAGGCGGCCGGCCGATGAGATTCGGACAGAGTGAGCTCTGCTTCACGGAGGGCGAGCTGCATGTCTGGGAGAGTGAGTTTCAGAAAAGCATTCTTCAGGGTGAGAGTTTTCGTGTAGGCGAGAGCTCCGGCCAACCCCGAGATGATCACATCCAGATCAGTTTTTCCGGGCGATGTTCGATTGATCTCTAAACTCGCGCCTTCAATTTCGATCGATTCAAAGACGGGCTTTGCGTTCTTGAGCAGTCTTTTCAATTGTCCCCTGGCGCTGAGCTCTTTTATAAAAACATCAATTTGTCCGCTTTGATCTTTTTGAGAAACCCGTACCGAAGAGGCGCGAACACGCGCCGGGAACAACCTGTAGTCCAGTCTGCCGATTTCAACCTTAACCCCCGTCTGGCTGTTGATGTAATTTTGGACAAGGTTTTTGGTCAGCGGTTTGTCGTAGTAAAAAAACAAAAAACCGATGATCGCGACAAGGATGAAAAAGGCAACGATCGCCCCGCCGATGACAGCGATCTTCCACAGTCTTTTTTTCACGCGGATCCCGGCTTCATCTTTGGGACGGGGAGGAATCTTCTTCACTCTTGGCTCTGGCGAGAATCTATCCGCCCTCTTGAAGTATAGAATCCAGAGGAAAAAGAAGTCAATAGCCGACTGCCCAGAAAAGAAAAGGCGAGCGTTCTCGAACCTGGCTCTTGCTTTTTTGGCTCCTAATTTTGGCAAATCCAACGTCTGTGTTAAAATGAAATTAAAGAGGAGAAAAGGCATGATGGACAAAAAGGAAAGCTTGATCAAGGCACTGAGGTCGGGTCTTCTGTGTTTTTTCGTTTTGGCGACAGCCTATCCGCAGACGATCGACCTGGGCCAGAGCGTCTTTTACAACGACGAAGGTGATATCATCATCGCCGCCGATGCCGGCCTGGCTGTCCGCAAGCTGGACAGCCCCTATGTCATGTTCATGGCGTACGTCGTGGCCAGGGCTAATCAGAGTCTCTCGGTCCACAGGGACGACGTCACTATGGTCTACAACGGACAGGAATACAAGATGCCTTCTCTCAAGGAGCTGCGGGAGAAGTACAAGGGCGAGATGAATGACATGAACACTTATCGGCATCTGGGAAAAGAAGCGCTCATTTTTTCAAAGATGAAATTATATAATTTTCCGAGGGATTCGGACTTCTTTCCTGTGCTGGGAACCAGAAGCGCCCTATCGGTTGATGAGGGTTCCCTGGCCAACCAGATAGGATTCAGAACCAAATTCTACTTCAAGAATCCCGGCTTCAAGAAAGGGGACCAGCTCGTCCTAAAAGTCCATGACAGGAAAAACCCGGAGCTCGTCGGGAGTGTCGCCGTCATCCTCTAATAATCGTCTTCCTCGTCCATCTCGTCTCTCTCGTCAAGGGGAAAGGTCATTAACTAATGCAAACGCGATAAGTAACTTGAGATGGTCAGGGTTGTGCCGGGGGCCAGAGGGTGGCCTCCGGCACAACCCTGAACGGAGATGTCGCATTAGATATTGCGTTTGTATTGGTCTTTGACGAGAGAGACAAGACGACGAGAAGACGAGAAAGACCTGATACGATTGTTAGACTTCGATCCCGCATTCATGTAAAATGAACGGCAAATCGAGAGGCGATTCATAGAGCAGCCGGAGGAGGTCATCTTCCATGCCTGATACAACTTTCAGAGTCTATCGGTCTCGTTGGCTCATGCTCCTGGTCTTTATGTTCATAGTTGCCATGACCCAACTTCTCTGGATCACATTCGCCCCGATCACGAGCAAGGCCGCCCAGTTCTACGGCGTGTCCGACCTCCTGATCGGGCTGCTGTCCATGAGCTTTATGATTGTCTACGTGTTCGTCGCCATTCCGGCTTCCTGGGTCATTGACACCTACGGCTTTCGGGTCGCCGTCGGAATTGGCGCCGTGCTGACCGGGGTCTTCGGTCTGCTCCGCGGCCTCGCCCCGGCGAATTACACGCTCGTTCTATTGGCCCAGGTCGGCGTCGCGCTCGGACAGCCTTTTGTGCTCAATTCTCTCACCAAGGTGGCCGCCCGGTGGTTTCCCTTAACCGAACGCGCGACCGCTACCGGGCTAGGGACGCTGGCCATGTACCTGGGAATCATTGCCGGGATGTTCTTGACTCCTGCCTTGACTCTTAAATTCGGGCTCAGGCAGATGCTCATATTCTATGGAATAGCCTCTGCGGTGGCCGCTCTCACTTTTCTTCTGTTCGCCCGGGAGCGCCCTCCGACTCCTCCCTGCCCGCCCGGCCATGAGGATCGATCGCTGATGTTTGACGGCTTGAAAGACGTCTTCCGGCGGAAGGATTTTATCTGGCTCCTGGTCATCTTCTTTGTCGGCCTGGGTGTCTTTAACGCTGTCTCGACCTGGATCGAAGACATCATCAGGCCGAGAGGCTTCTCCGTCAGCCAAGCCGGAACCTTGGGCGGACTCATGGTCGTCGGAGGGATCATCGGCGCGGTCATCCTGCCGCTCATCTCGGATAAGGCTCATCGGAGGAAGCCGTTCATCATCCTGGCCCTGCTGGGGACGGCGTTTGGCCTTCTGGGAATGACTTTTGCCGCTCATTATGGATTTCTTCTCCTGTCGGGATTTGTCTTCGGGTTTTCATTGCTGAGCGCCGGCCCGATCGGCTTTCAATACGGGGCGGAGCTGACCTACCCGGCCCCGGAAGGGACGTCAAACGGGCTGCTCATTCTGGCCGGGCAGATTTCGGGGATCATCTTTATTTTTGCCATGGACAGCTTCAAATCAAAGGCGACGGGCTCGATGACCGTTTCGATGCTGGCCGCCATCGCCCTGGTATTGCTCAGCTTCCTCCTGAGTTTCAAGCTCCGCGAGTCGGCGCTGCTGAGCCAGAATCGGTGAACCTCTATGAACCGAGCCCTGAACGTCCTGGTCGTGGATGATGAGGCCAATATCCGCAAGACCCTCTCCGTTTATTTGGAGACTGAAAGGCACAAAGTCATCGCCGTCAGCAACTTCCAGGACGCCCTGGCCGAAGCCTCACGAACATCCTTTGAACTGGCCTTTGTCGATTTGCGCCTGGGGACGGAGGATGGGCTCGATCTGATCCCGGCTCTGTTGGCGGCCACGCCCTGGCTGAAAATCATCGTGATCACCGCCTACGCTTCAGTCGACTCAGCCGTCGAGGCCATGCGGCGCGGGGCGACCGATTACATTCCGAAGCCCTTTACGCCGGCGCAGATAGAGCTGGCCGTGCGCAAAGTGTTTGAGATGCGGTCGCTGGAACAAAGAATCGCGACCCTGCAGGAAGACCTGGGCCGGGTCCATCCGGAGATCGATTTCAAAAGCACGAGCGGCTCGATGCAGCGCGCGGTAGACCTGGCGCGCCAAGTGGCTTCCTCCGAGGCGACGATCCTTCTTCGCGGCGAAAGCGGAACAGGGAAGACCGTTCTGGCTCGGGCCGTTCATTCTTGGAGCCCCAGGTCGGCGAATCCGATCAGCATTGTGTCCTGTCCCTGCATTTCTGCAGAACTCCTGGAGAGCGAGCTTTTTGGCCACGCCAGGGGAGCCTTCACCGGAGCCGTTCGCGACAACCCCGGCCGGATCGCTGCCTGTGAGGGGGGAACACTCTTCTTGGATGAGGTCAGTGACCTGCCACTCTCGCTTCAGCCGAAGCTCTTGCGTTTTGTCCAGGACAGGGAATACGAACGTGTTGGCGATACCATCACCCGCAAGGCCAACGTGCGCATCATCGCGGCTACCAACGTGGACTTGGAAAAAGCCGTCAAGGAAGGAAGATTCCGAGAGGACCTTTTTTATCGTCTGAACGTCATCCAGGTTGAGCTCCCTCCCCTGCGAGAAAGACCGGATGATATCCCGATCCTTGCGGAAAGATTACTGGCTTTTTATGGCCGGATCAATCACCGTTCTTTTGCCGGTTTTCGAGACGAGGCGCTGCGGGCGCTCGTCCAATACAACTGGCCGGGGAATGTTCGGGAATTGAGCAATGTCATCGAGCGCGCCGCGATCATCTGCCGGCCTGACCGGGTCGGCCTGGATTGCCTGCCGGAGAACTTGCTGGCCGGGGATTCCACTCCTAAGTTGGGCGATCCCGTCGCCCTGGAAAAGATCGAGGAACAACACATCCGTCGCGTCCTGGCCAACTCAAAATCGCTACAAGAAGCCGCAGATATTCTCGGCATCGATCAGGCAACCCTCTGGCGGCGCAGGAAAAAGTACGGGATTTAGAACCCATCCTCCCTTGCAATTTTCAACGGCATTATTCTCTAAGCCTTGAAATATGCAATGTTAAACGTTTTTATTTTGCTTAGATCCCCTGCTATATCAATAAGTTAGGCATGATTCTCGGTTGGCACCTATCTTGCTATAATCATAGCAGGAGAAAAAAAAGATGTTAGGACTCCGCCAAAAGCTATCTCTGGGATACGGCGGGCTCCTATTGATTATCCTGATCATAGGCGTCCAGAGTATCGTCCACCTCACCAGGTTGGGAGTGTCCATTGACGTGATATTGAGCGACAACTATCGAAGTGTCATCGCCTGTCAACAAATGAAGGAGGCCCTGGAGCGTATCGACAGCGGGACGCTTTTTGAACTCCTTGGAGAAACCCGGGAAGGCGAAGGCCTCATCCGGAAGAACCAAATGGCCTTTGAGAAAGCACTCCAGGTAGAGCTCAACAACATCACCGTTCCGGGAGAGGGGGAAAGGGCGGCCCACATTCAGAAAACTTACGGGCAGTACAAGACGACCCTTGAGGGCATCGAAAATCCCCGAGAGCCCGTTTCCCTCCGCAAGGGAACCTATTTCAGCCGACTCCTGCCGTTGTTCGGGGAAATCAAGGACACCGCCGACGGCATCCTCCAGATGAACCAGCAGAATATGAACGACGCCAATGATAAAGCCCGACGGAGCGCCGCCAGGGCGCGAAGGCAGATGTACCTTTTCTTGATTGCGGGGACGGCCATCGCCATCGGGTTCATACTTTTTACCGGGAGGTGGATTCTTCGCCCGATTCAACACCTCATCCGCTCGGCCGATGAAATCAAGCGAGGAAACCTCGACCTCGTCGTCCAGAGGGATTCCCGGGACGAAATCGGACATCTTTCCGAAGAGTTCAACGCCATGGCGGCCAGCCTTCGGGAATTCCGGCGCTCCGATCAGGCGAAGATCCTCCGGATCCAGCGAGCCACCCAACAGGCCTTCGATATACTTCCGGATGCAGTCGCCATCATTGATTTGGGGGGACGGGTAGAGGTTGCGACACAGACGGCCAGGAACATTTTTGGTCTCAAGCCGGGCAGGCTCATTTTTGATCTGCCTCTCGGATGGATGATCAATCTTTACAACGATGCTCTTTGGGATGGCCGCACGGTCAACCCGAGGAACGGTCAAAAAGTCGTCCAGCATTTTGTAAAAGGAGAAGAACGATACTTTCGC
>Ga0315282_10004034_pt1 | contig 25890 bp, 24 predicted proteins | sample YL17G07_20_MG_FD_203693 | JGI IMG/M metagenome (GOLD analysis project Ga0315282, IMG submission 203693) | Sediment microbial communities from Yellowstone Lake, YNP, Wyoming, USA - YL17G07_20 | ecosystem: Environmental > Aquatic > Freshwater > Lake > Sediment | place: USA: Wyoming | collected... | reverse complement strand
CGCGGCTTCGAGCCCTCAGCCGCGCATCTGCCGGTCGCTCCGAAGACTCCGCTCCCTGCCGGCGTTGCCCAGTTCATCCCATTGAGACTCGGGGGAATAGGGAATCGTTCTTTTTTATATGGGGGAAAACTCGGATCGGCTCAGAATTGTTGACAAGCTCAACGGTATGATATATAGTCATACCATTGAGGCCAACATGCCGAAAGCGAAAATCGCCATCACTTTGAGCGAAGAAGCGCTCAGCCGGGTGGATGCCCTCGTCAAGGACGGCACATTCGCCAACAGGAGCCTGGCCATCGAGACGGCGGTCGAGGAAAAGCTCTCCCGCCTGGACCGCGTCGTCCTGGCCCGGGAATGTCTGAAGCTCGATCCGGCCTTCGAGAAAGAGCTCGCGGAAGAGGGATTCGCCGAGGACGCCGCCAAATGGCCGGGATATTGAGAGGAGAAATCCGCTGGGCCGACCTTTCGTCGGGCCGCGGTCACGAGCAGGAGGGACGGCGGCCGGTCCTCATCCTGAGCCAGGATGTCTTCAACGAGCGGTCAGGGACCGTCATGGTCATGGCCGTCACCAGCCAGCCACAGCGCGCCGGCTTTCCCCTGGCGCTCGAAATCGAACAGGCCGGGCTCCCGAAGCGGTCTTGGGTCAAGATCAGCCAGGTCCGGACGCTCGCCGTCGAGCGCATCGGCGAATGCGCCGGCCGCCTCGGGCCGGAGGATCTGGCTCGCATCATCGACGGGCTCACTGAAATCGTCGGCTAAGAATCTTGCCGCGCGTTTAATGCAATCATTCCTGGACGGGTGGCCGGTGCTAGTCCCTTCCCGCCCGCAACGGAGCTCGGGCGCGCTAGCGCTGGAAAGCGAAGGGATGCCAAGGACTTCCTGAGCAACGCTACATAAAGATCAAGGGAAGCCTGGATAAAACGAGGCGTGCTATGGAGCCCATATTAAAAGGCGGGTATCTCAGAGCGACGTGAGGACGGAAAGGGACGCGCCAGGACAGGACCCGTCCGGCAGAGAGTGGCGGGAAGCGGAGTTCCGGAGGCAGCGTCCCTCTATACTAATGTTGTGCTCGTTTAAGCTCCTACATTTAATAGGGACATAGGAAACACACGTTCTATTTGATGAGGGGACGGGGCGTGCCCCTCCCTCCCCCTTAGCTTTTAAGTATGGCTCTTTTATGAGAAAAGGATACTCTGTATAATATTCGTGTAAGAGGGGCGAAACATGTTTAAGGTTTTTAGGCCTTTCCTTTTATTTCTTCCAACCTTCTTAAGCTTTTTGCCTGTATCTGGCTCAGATGCCATCGCGATTCACGTCCACCTATTCCGAGGATATTGGACGACCGGTCATCTGCCCCCCAAAGAGATGATTATTTGGACTCCACAATCTCATCCAGAGATAGCATCACTCTCGTCAAAGCTCGATGGCCCCCAAGAAGAATTGTCCGTCTCAATCATCGATACGCTAATCGCAGCTGATAACCTAAAAGGCCTTGATGAATACTTCAACTATGCAGAAGAATGGAACGGACGTTCGGGGATTTTTCCCAGGGAAATCGAACATAAAGATTACCGTTTCAAGTTCGTTTATGGTCCAAAGCGGTTGTCGCCCGAAAGTCTGGAGCTAAAGGTGTCCCTTTTCTTGGCCTCAGGAAAAGGGGGAAGGATGGATAGGCTCCTCGACACGAAGCTAATACTTCACTATGGCGTTCCAGTGGTTGTCACCATGCCATATGAGGAAGGGGCTTTTTTCGCGTTGATCTATATAAATAGACCTGTAAAACCCGAAAAAAGCGGACAAATAGAATCACGCAATGGAAAATCCAAAGAAATTACGCCCCCCAAAGCCCTTACGACGCTCATGCCAGCGTATCCTGACGAATTGAGACAAAAGGGTGCTCGCGGACAAGTCGATCTCAGAGTCACAATTGATGAGAAGGGCGAGGTTGTTGAAGCCAAAGTTAATAAAGGCTTGCATCCCTATTTAGATTTTGCGGCTGTCCAGGCTATCCGGCGATGGACATTCGAGCCGGCGATGAAGGAGGGAAAGCCCGTTCTCGTTACGGTTACGATTACCCTCAAATTCGACCCGGAAATTTACCGCCAATTCGAAAATAAAGCCGAAAACAATATCTTGGCTTCTGCAGCCCAGGACCAATCTGCAAAGCCCGCTCTTGCTAATGTTCTTATTGGAGTTGGCGCTTACTGCGATGAGGTTAAAAAGGCTGCCCTTGAGTTCATATGCAGGGAAAGGATCAACGAAACACACTACAACTTCTCTTCTGAGCCGAAATGGGGCTCTTTAATTGTTGCGTCACGCGAAACGGGGCAAGTGGAGAGCTATTCTTTGTTCCCTCTTTGGGACCCTCAGCAAACGATAAGAAGCAACTATATCTGCGATTATCTCTTTGTTAAAAAAGGCGACCAGCTTGAGGAAAGACGAATTGTGCTGGAGGACGATGGGCGAAAAATGCCGGATCGTAATAGGCTCCTTGAGGAAAAGCGTTTTACCGCCCTGAACCCCCTTCTCGCCATAACCGATCTATTTAGCCGCGATCGTCAGGACCTTTTCGACTATCGTATCATCGAGAGTGAGAATATTCTGGGGGAGAATGCATCGATCATTGAAGCCACGCCTAAGTCCGGCAACACGCGGGGTATCGAATATGCTAAGACATGGGTTGATTCTAAGAATTGCCAAATCATTAAGACCGAGATCCAGGGCGTTCCGATCGAGGGGTATGACGATGTCCTCCGTGACTGCGTCCAATTTCGTGTGAGACCCTATTTATTAACAACCCATGTGTACGAGTTTGAAAAAAACGGCATCAGATTTCCGGGGCGCTCGACAATCCGGGTTGAATACCCCAAGCGTGGTGATTTTTATAAGAATCGGACTTTAAAATTAAAGATCAAAATGATCTATGAAAAGTACCAGTTTTTTACGGTCGAAACGGAGGGCATGGTTCGGAAAAGTGCCGATTGAATCAGTTACCCCATAGAGCAAACCTCTCATGGATGAGAAGAGCATGATGAATGTTTTAACGACGGCCCTCATATTCATATGCGCTGCGCCTCTCCCGTCCTTGGCGGAGAATAGCGGCAGCCAAGTATTCAATTATCGAGAAAAAAAAGAAGCTCCTCCATTCCAGATCGAGAAGCTCGATACAAATCTTTACCTGGCCAAGGGAGGATGGGGCGCCAATGTCGGCTTTTTGGTCGGGGACGACGGCGTTCTGGTCATTGACGCCAAGGCAACCGAAAAAGGAACAAAAAAGGTCGTCGACGCAATTGGCACGATCACTCGAAAGCCTATTAAGAAAATCATTTTTACGCATAGTGATTCCGACTGCCTCAACGGCTATAAAGCATATCCCGCGACAGCTGACATAATCATCGGCGTCAGAGCGCTGAAGGAATTCACGTCCCCGATGGAAACTTATCTGGAGATGGACATTCCCGTCGGGGTTTATGAATCCCAGCCGGACCTCAAGTTGAAACCGGCGATAGCCTTCAGCGGTGATCTCTCCATGCGGTTCGGCTCGGAGACGATAGACCTTGTCCAGCAGCGGCTCGCCCATACCGGAGAGGACACCAGTGTCTGCTTTCCAAATAGGGGGATCGCGTTCATAGGAGATCTGGCCTTCGCCGGTCGCGATCCCCTGATTCAAGACCGGAAAGGCGGCAACACCTATGGATTGGTCACGGCCTTGATGAACCTGCTGGAACGGAAGCCGCCCATTAGGCTATTCGTGCCAAGCCACGCGGCGCCATTGGACAGGGGAGCGATTCAGTCTGTCGTGGACAATATCAAGGGAGTTCACGCCAGGGTCGCCGCCCTCATCGAGGCGGGGGGAAGCCTCGAGGATCTCAAGAAGACGTTCGGGCTCATGGAACCGCCGAAGAAGAACGGCAGCTGGCTGTGGCCGCCGCTGGCCTTGAAGGTCTTTTTGGAATTGACCAGGACAAAGTACATTGAAGACGCCATCACGACCAAAGACAAGAACTGACTTCTTGTGTGGATCGGTGACGATCAATCATTCGGGTGAAGACGGAACAGCGGGTGCAGAAAAGATGTGCTGTTTTACAGCGCCCAGCTTCGAGTCTTAGGCCGCGGACGACGCGGGGGGCGCGGCCGGAGGCGCGACCTGCTTTTTCTCGAACACGTTCTCCGTCTTGCCGAACTTCGTCCGGATGGCGATGCCCCAGCCCACCATGTTCAGGACGAGTCCGAAGAGCAGGCCGATGATGGGGAGGAAGCTGATCAGGCCGACGAGGAGGAGCCCCACGATGGCCGTCCCTACGACCGAAGACTTGCGCGAGCCGAAGGCCCGGAGGAGGCTGTCGCCCAGATAGTGCAGGACGACCAGCCGGCCGAAGATCTTGATGAGGACGGCCGCCGCGATCAGGCCGAACAGGATGGGGATGCCGATCAGGATGATGCAGAGCAGGGCGGCGAACACGAGCAGGCCGCCCAAGACGATGTGGGCCAGGAAGCCGATGGCGAAGGCCGTGCCGAAGGACTTCCGGAGCTCGGCCGAGGCCGTGGTGATCGGCTTGGGAAAAAGGGCCGCTCCGACGAGAACGAGGATGAACCAGGCGAAAATGACGATGAGCTTGACGAAAAGAATGAACGGGATGAAAGAGAAGCTGAAGATCCCCGTGAGCAGGCCGCCCTGGAACATCTTCCGGGTGATATCGGATCCCTGGAGATAAACCGTATCCCCGCGGATGGAACAGCCGGGCTCCTTTTCCAGGGTCCCGCCGATGGACACGACGTCTCCCTTAATGACCGCCGTCGACTTGATGACGATCCGGGAGCCGAAGCCGACCACGGCCTCGCCCACCTCGCCGCTGACGGTGACGGTCCCGCCGAGAGCGATGACGCTGTGGCGGACGGTGCCGTCGACGACGGCGGAGCCGCCCAGCGTGAAAATGTTGTCCTGGGATTCGCCGGCGGTCACGGTGACATTCTTCTGGATGGTGATGCCCTGGCGCGCGGCGAGCGGGCCGGCGGAGGCGAGGAAGACGGCCGTGACGGCGATGACGAGAATCGATCGTGCTTTCTTCATGGTTTTCTTCCTAACGATTCGATTGTCTTCAGTCCGAAGACGGTCAGGACGGCGAGAACGAAGCCGGCGGCCAGGATGAGGCCCACGGCCTCCGGTTTGAGCGAGGAAGACAAAACGCCGAGACCCCGGAGCAGGGCCCCCGCGATCTCCCAGACGACCTTGGCGAAAACGGGGAAGAGCTTGAGCACTTTCGCCAACAGGGGGACGACCAGGCTGATGAAACCCATGAAAGCCCGGCCCAGCGACATGAGCAGGCCCATCAGGCTCTGGCCAGTGGCGAGATAGACGCCGAGGAAGCCGGCCAGCAGGAGGCCCGTGGCCGCCGCGGCGGGCGCGAGCCAGGCCCGGGCCGGCGCCTCTTCCGCCGTCAGCCGCTCCATGATTCTTGCGGCGAAATCCGGCGGGATTTCGACCGGCGGGAGATCGGCGACCGCCTCGTCGAGGGCGCGGCGGCCCGCCAGGGCCCGGCGGCAGTCCGGGCAGGCGTCGAGATGGGCTTGACACTCACGGCGCTCCGTGGCGTCGAGTTCCCCCTCGAGGTAGAGGTCCAGGATGTCGGGTCGCAGGCACGTCATGGAGCCGCCTCCAGCCTCCGGCGGAGCGTTTCCTTGGCTTGGAAAACGCGGTTCTTCACCGTTCCCACGGGCAATCCCTTGATATCGGCGATCTCCTCATAAGAAAACTCGTTGATGTGCCTCAGGACGAACAGCTCCCGAAGCCCTGCCGGGATCTCCCGCAGGGCCCCCTCGATCCGGCCGCGGATCTCGGCCAGCTCGTACTTGCGGGCGACGGAGGGCTCGTGGTCCTCGACCTGGATCAGGCGCGACGGCTCGTCGTCGTCGAACGGCTGGTCGAGGGAAACCGCCGCGATTCTCTTCTTCCGCCAGTGGTCGATCATGTGGTTGGAGGCGATCTTGAAGAGCCAGGTGCTGAACTTGAAAGACGGCCGGTACGAGTCCAGGGACGAGTAGGCCTTGAGGAAAACGTCCTGGGCGAAGTCCAGGGCGGCCTCCCTCTCGCCGGTCATCCGGGCGAGGTAATTGACCAACGGCTGTTGATACCTGAGGACGATCATTTCAAATGCCTTCCGGTCACCCTTGAGGGCCTTCCGCACGAGTCGAATGTCGTCGTTCATCGAGGACTTCCGGCCCTCACCCGTTCATACGGTTTCCGGCCTGAAAGGTTTATCGCCTGGCGTCCCCCGTCTCGTCGATGACCTCCGTGCCGGCCGGGACCTTGAGCTCGAACAGTCCCTTGGGGAGGGAGGGGTTCGTCCGGATCCCGCTGAACTGGAACTCCCGCTTGGTCCCCGTCCACTCGTAGAACAGGGCCCGCCGGAGGAGCCAGGTCCGCTCGTCGATCTCGAGGAGGATGTGGGAATAATCGCCTTCCGCGCGGGGCGTCAGCTTGATCTGGCGGACCCGAGCCTTGTCGGTCGGAAACTTGGCGTCCTCGATGACATAGAGGTCGCGGAATGACTTTCCGCCGAGAAAAATGCCCACGATGTCGGATTCGTAGGCCTCGGCGGGGACCCGGCTCCGGGTCAGCTGCTTGTCCTCGGGCAGGTAGGCCTGGACGATGCCGCCCGCGTACAGAAAGACCTTCGCTTGCGGCTCCTTGTACTGCCAGCGCATCAGGTCCGGGCTCTTGAGGTAGAGCTCGCCGCGCTCGTGAAGGGGCTGGGTGACCGAGGCGGAATAATAATACTGGTCGAAGTGGGCCTGGAACGTGCGCAGGCCGCGGAGAGCCTTCTCCAGGTTGGCGGCGGCTTCGTCGGGCGTCGCCGGGAAGGCGGGGCCCGCGAGCCACAGCGTCGCCAGCAACAACGGGAGGCCGCGTTTCATGCCGCAATTATAACATAGCCCGAGCCACTTGCTTACAGCTTCCCCTGAGGACTGCGGCCGACGGGTCCTGTCCCGGCGCGCCCCTTCTGTCCTCACGTCGCTCTGAGATACCCGCCTTTTGATATGGGCTCCATAGCACACTTTGTTTTATCCAGGCTTCCCATGATCTTTGTGGGCGTTGCCCCCGTAGTTCTCGGCATCCCTTCGCTTTCCAGCGCCGGAGCGCTCGAGCTCCATTAATAGCTGCAGCTGCTCGAATGCTCTTTTCGGTTATTTCCTAAAAGCGCCGCTCCGAGTTGCTCTGCGGCGCTTTTATCGGTCGCTACGAAGACTCCGCTCCCTGCCGGCGGAAAGGGGCTAGCACCGTGCCACCCCTCGGCCGGTAGCTTCGCGGACTCCACTTATTGCAGAGGTGTCGTTTTGCCAGCCCGCATGCTTTCTGGTATAAAGGACCCGCATGAAAACCGGCTTCCTGCTGGCGGCCCTCTTCTATTTCGCCCTGCTTCTCGCGGCCGGGCTTCTCTTCCCGAAAAAAATCCGCGACCTGGACGGCTTCTTCCTGGCCTCGCGCCGGCTGGGGGCGCCGCGGATCGCCTTTTCGCTCTGCGCCTCCTGGATCGGGGCGGCTTCCCTGCTCGTCTCGACCGATCAGGCTTTCCGCGACGGCGTCAGCGCCTACTGGGTCATCGGGCTGCCGGCCGTCGCGACGCTCCTCCTTCTCCTGCCTCTCGCGGGGGCCGTCCGCGGCCTGGGCGGATCGACGATCTCGGACGCCGTCGAAGCGCGCTACGGCGCCGCGGCCCGTCCGGCGACGACGTTCCTCATCGTCTGGTACATGACCGTCCTGGCCGCCTCCCAGATGGTCGCGGCCGGCAATTTTCTCAAGACGTTTCTCGGCACCTCTTACCTCGCCAGCCTGGCCTTGGCGGCGGGGGTCGTCCTCGTCTATCTCGCGGCGGGCGGCTTTCTTTCCGTGGTCAGGACGCAGACCCTCCAGTTCTTTCTGCTGGCCGCCGGCGTCCTCGCGCTCACCGTTTCTCTGTGGCGACTCTCGTCCTGGCGCGACGTCGTGACCTTGGCCGGCCGGCAGGGACGGACGGGATACTTCGACTTCCTGGCCCATGGGGACAGGAACGTCCTCATCGCACTCTCCTTTGTCCTGGCCTGGACCATTTCTCCCATCGCCTGGCAGAGGATCCAGGCGGCCGGGACGGCCGTCGCGGCCCGCCGGGGCGTCGCCGGCGCCGCCGTCCTGCTCGGACTCTTCTACGCCGGGATCGTCGTATCCGGCATGCTCTTCCTGCCGCTCTTCCCCGGCCGGAATTCCGCGAACCCCCTGATCGCGGATTACATCGGGCTCAAGGCCGGGGCCCTCGCCGGCGGGCTCGTCTTCGTGACCGTGCTGGCCGCCATCCTGTCCACCATGGCCGCGGCCGTCAACACCGGCGCGTTTTCCCTGGCCAGGGATGTCCTTCATTACGGGCGGCGGGCGGACGGAGGCGGAGGGTCGGTCGCCGCGGGCCGGGCGGCGACGCTCCTCGTCGGCGCGGCGGCGTTTCTCGTGGCCACGCGCTTCCAGGACATCCTGAAGACGCTGGGCCTGGCCTCCGCGATCATGGCCGAAGGGCTGTTCATCCCTGGCCTGGCCGCCGTGCTGATGAAGAAGCGGGCGCCGCTGGCCGGGCTCCTGAGCCTTTTCGGCGGGGGAGGATACGCCCTGGCCGGCTTCCTCGCCGAAACGGGGCTTTTGCCGCTTCCCATTCTTCCCTGGCCCCGCTCTCTTCCCCTCGGCCTCGCTATCGGCGCCGGCGGATTCGTCATCGGCCTCATCCTGGAAGGGCTCAGGCGGCGGCCGGCCGGCCGGTCCGGCCTGTCCGGCGATAAGCCATGAAGGCGTCCTCCCGAGTCGCCCAGGTTGAGAAGATCGAGAGCTTCGAGACCCGCCTCCGCTTGACTTTTCAGCTAAAATGAATAAAAGGTAGTAGCACACGGAGGGAAAAATGAAAAAATGCCTGATTCTTTTCGCCGTCCTGACGTCCCTGGCCGTTCTGGGCTACGGGCAGACGGCGACCGACCACATCAAGGCGGGCGACGAGGCCTACGCCCAGTTTGACGACCAGAAGGCCCTCGAGCACTACCTGGAAGCCATCAAGCTCGAACCGCAGAACTACGAGGCTCTCTGGAAGACTTCGCGGGCCTGCGTCGACATCGCCGATGTCATCCCCGCCGCCGACAAGGACGTCAAAACCCGCCAGATGAAGCTCTATACCGACGGCACGGCCTACGCCAGAAAAGCCGTCGCCGCGAATCCGAACGATATCTGGGGCCATTTGCAGATCACCATCGCCTTGGGCAAGAGACTCCTCATGCTGGGCAAGAAGGAGCAGATCGACGGCGCCAAGCAGATCCGGACGGAAGTCGATAAGGCCATCGAGCTCGATCCCACGAATCATCTGGCCTACCACGTCCTCGGCCGCTGGCACCGGCGGATGGCCGAGATCGGCGGCGCCAAGAGGTTCTTCGGCAGCCTCGTCTACGGCTCCATCCCCAAGGGATCCTTCGAAGAGTCGGAGAAGAACCTGAAGAAGGCCGTCGAGCTCAAGCCCAACTATGTCAACCATCACCTGGAGCTCGGCATCACCTACGTCGCCCTCAAGAAGAACGACCTGGCGAAGCAGGAGTTCCAGAAGGCCATCGACCTTCCCAAGACGACGTCGAAGGACGATGTCCTGAAGGCCCAAGCCCAGTCGGAGCTGGCCAAGCTCAAGAGCTAGGAGCGGGCAGGCCCTATTCCGACTCGGAAAAGACCTGAGCCGTAAAGACCTCGATCTTCGCGCCCTTTTTCCATTCGTCGGGCCCGAGACCGGCCTTCAGACAGCCGTGACGAAGATACGTCTCCCGGTCCCAGCCCTGTTCGCCGGGAACCTGGGGCAGGAGGAGCCCCCGGTGGGCGCCCTTGGAGATAATGATGCCGTGGCGGCCGACCTCGACGTCCTTGGGATCCTTGACCGGCTCGGGAAGCCCGAGAACCGAAATCTCGATGGTCGTTTCGGCCAGTTCCCCGGGCGTCAGCGGCTCGAAACGGAAATCCTGGCTGGCGGCGGCCACGGCCATCTCGACGATCGTTTCGGCCAGGGGCTTGTACGGCAGCGGATAGCCGATGCAGCCGCGGAGCTCTCCGCCCATCTTCAGGGTGACGAAGGCGCCCCGCTTCTCCGCGAGTCGCGGGTCATCGGCGACGACCCGGAGATGTCCGCCCGTCTCGAAATAGTGCTCGATGGCCCGGCGGGCCGTTTTGAGGAGATACTTCTGCTGGTCGACGGTCAGGGTATCGCTCATGGCGTGCCTCCCTTCGGGCCGGACCCCAGGGGGACCGGTGACAGAAAGAACGTCCGGTCGAACTCCACGACGTACGCCTCGACGTCCGGACCTCTTTTCGAAAAGCGGAGGCCGAGGAAAGGCCGGCCGTAGAAATACGGCCCGAGAAGGGCCTTCTTGAAAGCCGCGCCCGGACGGACGGCGAAGAGCCCGATGGTCCGTCCGGCCAATCGGCGGTCGAACTCGTCGAGGCGCTCGGCCTGCGGCGGGACGGCGCCGGCGAAAGCCGGGAAAAGCCTCTCCACGAAGACGCGGCGTCCCCTCTTGTGCCCGATGAGAAACCCCCAGGCCCCCGGTCCCGGCCGGAGGATGTTCAGGGCCTCGATGTCCGCGGCGGCCTCCCGGCTGATGAACACATCCACGTTCCGGATTATAGGAGATTCGCGCCTGGGAATAAAGGGAATTGAGGGGACAATCCCCCGGGAGGGGATTGTCCCTCTTTTCTTGACTCGGTCCGAAGGTTGGATTTATCATGAGGCCGGTCCGGGATATGAAGCAAGAAATCATCGTCGTCGGGGCCCTCGAAACCAACTGCTATCTTCTTTACTGCGAGGAAACGCGGGCCTGCGCCATCATCGATCCGGGGGCCGAGCCGGAAAAGATCTTCGCCGCCGTCGCGTCCCTCGAGCTCAAGCCCGTCCTCATCCTCGACACGCACGGCCACGTGGACCACGTCGGCGCCAACCGCGACATGAAGGACAAGTACGCCGTGCCGCTCTATCTCCATGCCGCCGACGTCCCGTTGCTCGCCGGCGGCGGGCACATCGAGCTCAGTCTGCTCCTCGGGGCCAAGGAATCGCCGCGGCCCGACCGCCTGCTCGCCGACGGGGACGAGATTCCCATCGGCCGCGGCTCGGTCAAGGTGCTCCACACGCCCGGCCACACGCCGGGGAGCGTCGGCTTTCTCGGGGACGGTGTCCTCTTTTCCGGAGACACGCTGTTCTGCGGCGGCGTCGGAAGGACCGACCTCGCCGGCGGCTCCTGGAACGACCTGGAAAAATCCATCCGGGAGAAGATCCTCGTCCTGCCCGGCGAAATCATCGTCCTGCCCGGGCACGGTCCGCGGACGACGGTCGAGCGGGAAAAAACCTCCAACCCGTTCTTCACATGAAGCCCCCCCTTCCTTCTCCCGAGGAGCTCCTCCGGCTCTTCCTCGAATACCTCGCCGTCGAAAAGGGCTTGGCCCGCAATACGATGCTGGCTTACTCGCGGGACCTGGCCAAGTTCCTGGCCTTCGTCAAGAAAGAGAAGATCGCCTGGGCCCGGATCGGCGAGGAGGAGGCCGTGCGCTTCGTTCACGCCCAGAGCCGGGCGGGGCTTTCGGCCCGGTCCATGGCCCGGCTCATCTCCGCCCTCAAGTCCTTTTTCAAGTTCCTCATCCTCAGCGGCTTCCTGAAGAAGAATCCGGCCTCGCAGCTGACGACGCCCTCGACCTGGCGCGCCCTGCCCAAGGTCCTGACCGTTTCCGAGGTCGAGGCTCTCCTGCGGACGCCGGACGAGAAGACGCCGCGCGGCCTGCGCGACCGGGCCATGCTCGAGGTTCTCTACGGCTCGGGGCTCAGGGTCTCCGAGCTCGTGACCCTCAAGCCGGCGGACGCCAACCTCGGCGACGGCTTCCTCATCTGCCGCGGCAAGGGAGGGAAGGAGCGGATCATCCCCCTCGGCCGCGAGGCCTGCGGCTGGGTCGGCCGGTATCTCCGGGAGGTCCGGCCGAGGTTCGATTCGGGACCGAGCCCGTTCCTGTTCCTCACGCGGCGCGGCCAAGGCTTTACGCGGCAGGGGTTCTGGAAGGTCCTGCGGGGGCACGCCGGCAAGGCCGGCCTGGCGGCCAAGATCAGCCCCCATGTCCTCCGGCACTCCTTCGCCACTCATCTCCTCGAGCGGGGAGCGGACTTGAGGTCGGTCCAGCTGATGCTGGGCCACAGCCAGATCACGACGACCCAGATCTACACGCACGTCAGCCGCGAGCGCCTGCGCCGCGTCTACGACCAGTTCCACCCCAGGGCTTGAAAAAAAGAGAGACAGTCCCCTCCGAATCTCAGTCGTGGCGGATGAAGGTGACCTTCACGTCGGCCTTGTGCGAGCCTGTCACCAGGACGGCCCCCGCTTCGCGGGTGGTCCACCGCCGGCGCGTCCAATCCCAGGAAAACGATTTCTCCAGGAGTTTTTGCTCCAATCCCTTGTCGTCGACGGCGATCAGGTTGTCCCCGTCCGAGATGCACTTGCCGTATTCCTCCTCGGCCGCCGAAGAGCCCTTGGAGCGGGGCATGACGAGAGGAAACTTTCCCTGCGAGTCGCGGAGCGGGACGTCGATGCCCTCGAGGGCGAAGCTGACGCGGACCTCCTCGTCCTGCCTGATGATGTAATTCACCTTCAGCCGCGGCTTCGCGGGGACGCTGAGCTCGGTCAGGACCTCGCCGGCGTCCGGCGGATCCGGCGTCTCGCGGATTCTCCAGGCCGGGACGTCCGCCCTCGCATGAAAGAGGATGAAATCATCCCCGTCCGGCTCGAGCGTGCCTTCCCAGCGGGCACGGCATTCGAATTCACCGGAGCAGGACTCCGCGGGGCCGCGGACGGCGTAGTCGCCCCGGACCGTCAACTCGAGCCGGACCTCCCACCACGGCTGAGGGGCGTACGGGCGAGGGGCCCAGGCAAGGGCGAGAAGACAGAGAAGCAGCCCGGCGCCTCGCACCAGCGGCCCGTGAATCCGGCGCTTTTCCCGTCTCATAGCATTCAGCCCGAATAAGTAATATCCTCCCTTTCCCCCATTCCCTGCCGCGCCCCCCTTCCGGGCCGGCTCAGACCTTGTATTTGAGGAACGCGCCGATGCGCCCGTAGCGGTCGAGCTTCGACGGCGGCGTGATGTGCTTGACGGCGCAGTTACGCTTGAGGGCCGTTTCGATGACCTCGTCGATGACATCGGGCAGGATGTCCGTCTTCTGCCGGCAGACGGGGCACTGGAGCTCGTCCACGTAAAGGAACTTGTGGGACGGGCAGATGCGTCCCGGCTTGGAGAAGTTCTGGGTGACGACGAGGGTCTGGAGCTCGAACTGGTTCAGGCTGGCGAGCGTGTCCTTGAGCCCGGAGCTGGCGCGGCCGCCGCGCTCGAGCTCGGCGACGAGCTTGCGGACGATCTCCTCCTCGGCGGCCTTCTTGAGCCCCGCCTCGAGCGCCACGGCCTCCTTAAGCACCTTGGCCGGAGCGTCGCCCGGCCGGGCTTTCATCCGGGCCTTGAGCTTCTCCCGGACATAGTTGTGGAGCAGGGATTCGAAATCGACGTGATGGTTGTCCTCGTATCCGACGAACAGCCAGTCGAAGCCGGGCTTCTTGAAGAGCTCGAACGTTCTTTGCGCCGCCCTCTTGAAGTGGTCGTGGAGGCGGGCGTCGCCGTGCCGCTCGATGTGCTTGGACTCGGTCCCCTCGAACCCGCCCTCCTTGACCTTGCCGGGCACGTTGCTCGTCAGGCTGTCGAGCGGGCGGATCTCCCCCATGGCGATCTCGCTCCATTTCGCCTCGCGCCGGCCGAGGAGGAGGACGCAGATGCGGCAGTACCTGTCGAGGATGGCGTCGAGAGGCCGGATGTAAAAGGTCGTATCGAAGATGAACCGGCTCGGCGGCGCCTGCGGAAGCTCCAGGGCCTGCCAGAATCCCCTGCGGCTGCAGGAGAAGAAGGCCAGGCCGGCGGCGTTCGATGCCGCCAGGTACCGGGAACAGTGCTCCGAGATGAGATCGAGGTCGCGGCCGAGGGACTCCTTCTTCTCCCTGGCGGCGTCCATCGCTTCGATCCGCTGTCTCGCCGAGGTGAGCATGTTCTTCAGGGACACTTGGATTTCCTTCCTGGTCAGCGAGCTCCTGTCCGTGCCCAGGTAGAACGACGTGAAGAGATCGTCGTGACCCTTGAATCCGGTCAAGGTTTCGAGGTCGGAGCGTCCGGAGAGCTTCATGGGTCCTCCTATTAAGGTTTACGGGGAAATCCTTGACGGCGGCGAGGGAAATTGATGAATATCACCATCAACATTATCACAATAGGCGGGGCGGCAGACTTTGTCAAGTGCGCCTTTACACCCGTTTGAGGAACCGTTATAATAGAGCCCCCTGAGACGGAGGCCGGGTCCCTCCGCGGTGCGGAAGTGGCGGAATTGGCAGACGCGTAAGCCTCAGGAGTTTATGGCCGCAAGGCCTTGTGGGTTCGAGTCCCACCTTCCGCACCACCCATTTTCCCTCGACGCCCCGGCCCGCGGGCGGACCCGCCGTAAGAACATGGGCCCAACGAAAAATGTCCTCCTCATCAATCCGTGGATCTACGATTTCACTGCCTATGATTTCTGGCTGAAGCCGCTCGGCCTTCTCTATGTCGCCGCGCTGCTCGAGGCGCGTCCGGACGTCCGCCTGTCCTTCATCGACTGCCTGGACAGGTTCCATCCGGGACTCGCCCGGCCCGCCAGGGGCAAGCCGGACGGCCGCGGCCCCTTCCCCAAGCAAGAAGTCCCGAAGCCCGCCCTTCTCGACGGCGTGCCGCGCCGCTATTCCCGCTACGGCATCCCGGTCCGCCTCTTCGAGGAGGAGCTCGCCCGAGTGCCCCGGCCCGACGCCGTCCTCCTGACCTGCACGATGACCTACTGGTATCCGGGCGTCCAGGCCGTCGTGGACATCATCCGGCGCCGCTTTGGGTCCGTGCCCGTCGTCCTGGGCGGCATCTACGCCGCCCTGTGCCCGGAGCACGCCCGGGCCCATTCGGGCGCGGACGTCGTCGCCGCCGGGCCGGCGGAGACTTCACTGCCCGCCGCTCTCGGCCGGGTCCTCGGCGACGGCTTCGGCCCGGCGCCCGGGCCGGCCGGATTCGAATCCCTGCCCCGGCCGGCCTTCTCCAGGCTCCGGGACAGGACCTGGCTGCCCGTCCTGAGCTCGCGGGGCTGCCCCTTCCGCTGCACGTTCTGCGCCAGTTCGCTTCTCGCCGATCGCTTCGAACGGCGGCCGCCCGCTTCGGTCGCGGCCGAGATCGCCGCCCATCACGACCTTTTCGGCACGCGGCATTTCGCCTTTTACGACGACGCCCTGCTCCTCGACAAGGAGCGACACGCCGTACCCCTGCTGGAGATGATCGCCGCCGCGGGCCGGCCGGTCCGCCTGCACGCGCCGAACGGCCTCCACTTGCGGGAGATCGACGGCCCGCTGGCGCGGCTCTTCCGGGCGGCCGGCCTGACATCCCTCTATCTCAGTTTGGAGTCCAGCGACGAGTCCCTGCTCCGAGAGAGAACGCCGAAGACGGTCCCGGGCGACCTGCCCAGGGCCATGGCGGCGCTCGCGGCCGCGGGCTATGACCGGCGCGACATCGGCGTGTACCTGATCATGGGGCTTCCCGGCCAGAGCGTCGCCGGCGTCGAGGAAAGCATCCGCTACGTCCGGAGCCAGGGCGCGACGCCGCGCGTCGCCTTCTTTTCGCCGATCCCGGGAACCGCCGAATGGGAGGCGCTCGCGCGCAGGGGCGTCGTGACCGGCGCCACCGATCCGCTCCTGCACAACAAGATCGCCTTCGCCTATCTCAAGGGGGATTTCACGCCGGCCGAGTTCGAGGGCGTCGGGAAGATCCTGGCTGCGGACCCCGCGGCCTCAGCCCCGGGCGGCGATGCCTGACGGCGGCCGGACGAGACGGGCTAGAAGCCCAGCCGGAGGGTGAAGACGAGGCTCCGCGTGCCGCTCAGACTGATGGCCTTGCCGTAGGTCGAGCTCAGGTTGTGGGTTCCGGAGCTTGTGCCCTCCGCGTTCGGGTACCAGTAGCCGTCGTTGCCGTCGATGATCTTGTACTTGTTGCCGAAAACGTTCAGGACATCGAAGGAGATGGCCCAACGCATGTTGCCGCTGCGGATGATCTCCTTCTCCAGCCGCAGATCCGTCCTCTGCCAGGCGTCGAACCGACGGGTGCCGGGGCTTTCCAGATAAACAGTCACCGCCGACGTGGCGTCCACGTTGTTCTCTTCGGCCCAGGCCGAGGGCGCGACGATGGAGACCGTCCGGGCCCAGGGGGCGCCGCTCATGTACCGGTAGTAGGCGCTGAGGAAGAAGTCGTACTTGAAGCGGACCGTGCCCATCAGCCGGATGGCCAGGGGCCGGTCGTAGGTGGTCCTCGAGCCCGAGCCGACGTTAACGAACGAATTGGGCGTCAGGAGCGACGAGGAGACGCCCGAGCTCAGCAGGGAGTCGAGCGCCGTGCCCGTCGACTTGCTCCAGACGACCGATCCGTAGAGCTGCCAGTTGTGGGACATCCGCTTCCGGAAGGAGAGCTCCAGGCCGCGGTATTTCCGGGTCAGGGAGGAGACGTTCTCGACCCTGTCCGACACGTCGGGAGCGTCGTTCGAGCGATAGTAAACCGTCACCGTGCTGTCGCCGTAATCGCCCGCCCCGGGCACCGTGGTCGTGAAGGGCACCCACCAGCCGGCGGGCGAGTTCGCGGCGTCGTACCAGGACGTCGCCGATTCGGGATCGTACATGACGTCGGCGATGGCGCCCTTCTGGGACCGGTAGATGAAGCGGGCGGACAGGGAGAAATCGCGGCTGACCTCGTGCTCGAGACCCGCCGTCCATTCGTTGATGAAGGTCGGTTTGAGTCCGGGATCGACCCGGGACTCGTAGGATTCGGTTTCATAGACGCCGTAATTCTCGGAGAACATGGTGAAGGAATCGTCCGCGTCCACCAGGCCGTCGCCGTTCTCGTCGTACCAGACGAAGTTGTGCACTCTCGTGGCCGGGACGGGATCGAGGATCGTGGAATATCCCAGGCCCAGGTTCTCGGGAAGCCTCGAGAAGGAACCCCGGAGGATGGTTTTTCCGGTGCCGAAGAGGTCGATGTTCAGGCCGACGCGCGGCGACAGGGAGTACCAGGTGATGACGTTGTCCCACTGGCCGAAACCCATCGAGGAGAAGGGATTATATCCGACCACGGGCTTGACCACGTCCTCGCCGACGGTCTTGGCCACGGCGTTGCCGACGGCGTACTTGACGATCGAGGCGAACTGGGCGTCCGAGTTGTCGAAACGGAGGCCGAGAGAGAGGACGACGCGCTGGCCGAAGTTCAGCGTGTCCTGGGCGTAGAAGCCGAGCTTCGAGAGCTCCCGTGTGGTCTTGAATCCGCTCGAAGTCCCCGGAACGATCGAAAAGCCGATCCAGCCCGTCCCGACCGTCTCATGGGAAACCGGGGAAACAGTCTGGCCGTACACGTACGGGCTTCCGTTCGAGTAATCCATGATCAGGTTGTCGTTTTTCCACACGTCCGACTGCGATTTCAAGCTCTCGTAATCGATGCCGACCGTGAGCTGGTGCGAGGCGCCGAGAGCCTCGTCTATGAGCCGGAGGAGGCTGCCCCGGGCGTTCATGCGGTTCCGCTTTTCCGAATCGTTGTAGACGCCGCTGCCCCAGGCGCGGCCGGTCACGATGTCGAAAAATTGCGCCTGGCTCGAGGCCATCGAGTTCAGGTCGATGTTCTGCCGCCGCGTCGAGAAGCCGAGAGAGAAGTCGAAAAGCGTTTTCGGATTCATCGTGTAGATCAACTGGGCCCGCATCAGGAACGTGGGCTGGCTGGACAGGCGACGGGTGGCTTCGGGGGTCCTGTACCAGACCTGATCGGGCTCATAATAGGATTGGTGGCCGGCCGAGAGATCGAGGTCCAGCGTGCCCTCGAACTTGGGGGCGATCCGCACCGAGGCCTTGAAGTTCCCGGACTTGTAAACGTCGTTCCAATCATAGGGGTAATGGGGGCCGCCGTCGGGATCCGTCCACAAGGCGAACGGTCCGGACTGCGTCGTGCCCTTGATGCGGAGGCTCGTGAAATACCAGGCGACGTCCTCGAACGCGGACCCGCCCTGGACGAGGGAGAGATCCAGGTTGGACGTCTGGGTGACGGGCGCGGTGACGGCCGAGCCGGCCGGCTCATGGCCCGCCCAGAGCGATTTCGTGAGGTACCAGCCCGTGCCGGCGAAGGTCAGGCTGCCCGCCGAGGCGTTGCTGCCGATTTTGCGGAGGACGTTGATATAGGCGCCCTGGGTCGGCCCCCGGTCGACGGGCAGGCCCGCCGTTTCGACGACGACCTGATCGATGAGATCGACATTGATCCGGCTGAGAATCGCCCCGCTCACGGGGTCCGTCATGTTGACGCCGTCGTCCATGAAAGAGTTGGCCGTCTCGGGGGCGCCGTGGATGGAAACCTGGGTGGTCGGCCTATCGTCAGCCGCGACGACTCCCGGGACGAGGGCCAGAATGGCCGAAAAATCGCGGGGCAACGGGATATGGGTGAGGATATCCTTGTCGAGAACGGTCGTCAGCCGGACCGTCCCCAGGTCGATGGAGGGCTGGGGGCTGCGGCTGACCTTCTCCTCTTCGAGTTCGGAAGGCTGCATCTTGAAGTTCGTGATGATGGACCCCCCCGGCCCCAGGCGGATGTCCTCGACGGTGATCGTCTTGAATCCCGTCAATTCGGTCATCATCCGGTAGGTCCCGGGAGGCAGCTCGAAGAATGTGTATTGGCCGGTGTATGTCGTGATGAAAGTCCGGATGCCAAGGAGGACAGGGGAGGAGAGGTAAATACAAACCCCGGACATGGGGAATCCCTGCTGATCGACGATCTTGCCCTTGAGCGTCCCCATGGTTGAGCCGGTCGCGGCAGGGGCGGCGAGGATGAGCGCGGCCAGAACGACTGCGACTGCGGTGCCTGTTTTCCTGGTCAAAGCGGTCTCCTTTGTCAACTTCTCCCCCTCAATTTATAGTTTTTTCGCCGGGAGTTGTCAAAAGAATTCAACTCCGGGACGGGGAGGATTGTTCCATTCCCGCCTGAAATAGCGGGCGGCGTCCCGCCGCTCAGGCCGCACCCCGGGAGCGGGCCCAGGCGGCCGCGCCGATGAGGCCGGCGTCGTTGCCCAGGACGGCCTTCTCGATGCGGCAACAGGCGAACGAGACGCGGTGGGACCTCCGCCGGGCCTCCTCGATGGCCGGGGCGAGAAGATACTTGCCGGCCGAGACGACCCCTCCCCCGATCAGGATCTTTTCGGGGTTGAGGAAGTTGATGACAATCCCCAGGCCGATCCCGAGGTAATAGGCGCAGCGGGCGAAGCTCTCGAGGGCCGCCTTGTCGCCTTTCCGGGCCAGGAAATAGACTTCCTTCGACGTCACCGCCTCCCGGATTCCGGTCAGCGAGACGTAATTCCTGACGATTTTGGGCGCCGAGGCCTCGGTCTCCAGGCAGCCCCGGTTGCCGCAGTTGCAGAGCTCCCCCTCGGGATTGACGGTGATGTGGCCGAGCTCCCCGGCGAAGCCGCATTTCCCCTGCCAGAGCTGGCCGTCGAGGATGATGCCCGAGCCGATGCCCGTTCCGACCGTCAGCAGAACCAGGCTCTGCGTCCCCCGGCCGGCCCCGTGCATGTACTCCCCGTAAGCGGCCATGTTGGCGTCGTTGTCGATCCGGAAGGGGACATCGATGATCTTTCTGAGAGCCGGGACGAGGGCGAAGCCGTTGAGGCTCGGATAATTGGGGGAATGGAGGATCTTCTGGTCCTTCAGGCTGAAGAACCCGGCGAAGCCGAAGCCGCAGGCCCGGACGGGGCCGGGGCACTCGGCCTTGAGGCGGCCCCAGATGTCTTCGATGGCCGCCAGGAGGTCCTTCATGGAGCCGGGACTCGGGATCGTGCCCTTGACGGCGAGACGGCCCTCGGCGTCGATGGCGCCGTACTTGAGCTGGGTCCCGCCGAGGTCGAAACCCGCATAAAAGGAGGTCTTCTTCGCTGGCATGGAATCAGTTTCGCGGCGGACGCGCTACGGTTCGTCGATAAGCGCGGCGGGTCAATTCGCCGGCGGCTGGGGGGGCTGAGGGATGTTGTTCTTGTCCTCGCTCTTGCCTTCGTTGATGGACTTCTTGAAATTCTTGATCCCTTCCCCGATGGACTTGCCGAGCTCGGGCAGCTTCTTGGCGCCGAAGATGATGATGACGATCAGGAGAATGAGTATCAGTTCGGTCGGCCCGATGGATCCTAGCATATGAACCTCCTTGAGACATCGCCCCTGAAGGACGTTCCTTTCGAGGCGCAAAAACTCCCCTCAAAGATACTCGCCTACCCCTGAAAAGTCAATCCGAGGAGGGCTCGCCACGGTTCTCGTCGGGCGTTGCCCGGATCATCGTCGGCTCTTCCACGCGCCGATAGACAGGCCCGAGGAATTCTGAGATAATTTATGTTTCCATGAAGGACATCAGGAATTTCTCTATCATCGCCCACGTGGACCACGGCAAGTCCACCCTGGCGGACCGGTTTATCGAGATGACCGGCGCGCTCTCGGCCCGGGAGCTCAAGGAGCAGGTCCTCGACACCATGGACCTCGAACGGGAGCGCGGCATCACCATCAAGGCCCAGACGGTCCGGCTCGTCTACAAGAGCCGCTCCGGCGAGGAGTACATCCTCAACCTGATCGATACCCCGGGCCACGTCGACTTTTCCTACGAAGTCTCGCGGAGCCTGGCGGCCTGCGAGGGGGCCCTGCTCGTCATCGACGCCTCCCAGGGCGTCGAGGCCCAGACCCTGGCCAATACCTATCTCGCCCTCCAGCACGACCTTGTCCTCATCCCCGTCATCAACAAGATGGACCTCCCCCAGTCGGACTTCCTCCAGACGGTCGAGCAGATGGAGCACATCATCGGGATCAGCGGCGAGGAGGCCCTGCCGGTGAGCGCCAAGAAGGGGACGGGCGTCGAGGAGGTCTTCGAGGCCATCGTCAAGCGCATTCCCCCGCCCAAGGGCGACCCCGCCGGGCCGCTCAAGGCGCTCCTCTTCGACTCCTGGTTCGATTCGTACCGCGGCGTCGTCGTCCTCGTCCGGGTCGTGGACGGGGAGATCAAGGCCGGGGACAAGATCTCCCTGATGGCCTCGGGCGCCGATCACGAGGTCGAGGAGGTCGGCTACCTCACGCCCAAGCCCGTCAAGGCCGACCGGATCCGGACGGGGGAGGTCGGCTACGTTATCGCCGGGATCAGGAAGCTCCAGGATGCCCGGATCGGCGACACGATCACCGCGAAATACCGGCCGACGGAGGTCGCGCTGGCCGGCTTCAAGGAATCCAAGCCCATGGTCTTCTGCGGCCTGTTCCCGGCCGGCGACAGCCGCATCGAGGACCTGCGGGACGCCCTGGAGAAGCTGAGGCTCAACGATGCTTCCTTCCATTACGAGCCGGAGAACTCGCCCGCCCTGGGGCTCGGCTTCCGGGCCGGCTTCCTGGGCCTGCTCCACCGGGAGATCGTCCAGGAGCGCCTGGAGCGGGAATTCAACCTTGGACTGATCACCACGGCGCCGTCGGTCGGCTACCGGGTGACGACGACGGACGGGAACGTGCGCGAGATCCACAATCCGTCGGAGCTTCCCGACGCCTCCAAGATCGTCAGGATCGAGGAGCCGATCATCGAAGCCATGATCCTGTCCCCGGACCGCTACCTGGGCGCCGCGCTGGACCTCCTGCAGGGACGTCGGGGCGTGCAGAAGAAGCTCGAATACATCACGACCCAGCGCGTCCTCCTTGGCTACGAGCTGCCGCTCAACGAGATCGTCTTCGATTTCTACAACCAGCTCAAGTCGGCGACCCAGGGCTACGCCTCCATGGACTACGAGTTCAAGGGGTACCGCGAGGAGCCGCTGGTCAGGCTCGACATCCTCATCAACGGCGAAGAGGTGGACGCCCTGTCGCTCATCGTCCACAAGGACCGCGCCTACACGGTCGGCCGGGCCCTGGTCGAGCGGATGAGGAAGTTCATCCCGCGCCAGCAATACGAGGTCGCCCTGCAGGCCGCGATCGGCAACCGCATCATCGCCCGCGAGACGATCAAGGCCTTCCGCAAGGACGTCCTGGCCAAGCTCTACGGCGGCGACTACACGCGGAAGATGAAGGTCCTCGAGAAGCAGAAGGCAGGCAAGAAGCGGATGCGACGCGTCGGCAAGGTCGAGATCCCCCAGGAGGCCTTCCTGGCCATCCTCGAAGTCAAGTAGGGCTCGGGGGACGGCCTCGTTCTCTGCGGGAGTTCTTCACGCCTCTTAAAAGCGCTCTCCAAAAAAGTTAAACGGGTCCTGTCCCGGTGCGTCCCTTTCCGTCCTCACGTCGCTCTGAGATACCCGCCTTTTAATATAGGTTCCATAGCACGCTTCGTTTTATCCAGGCTTCCCATGATCTTTGTGGGGCGTTGCCCAAGTCATCCTCAGCATCCCTTCGCTTTCCAGCGCCAGAGCGCCCGAGCTCCGTTGCGGGCGGAAAGGGACGGGCACCGTGCCACCCGTCCGGCAGGTCGCGGAGTCTGCGAAGCGACCGATAAAAGCGCCGCGGAGCAACTCGGAGCCGCATTCCTGATGAATTCCTGAAACGATTCCCATAAACGATGCGGGCCGCCGCGGAGGTGACAGGATAGGGGGGATTGCGCTATGATTTCAATAATGCGCGGCGGCATGAGGGGACAGGATGAGAAAAACCGGGCTTTTCATCATTTTTCTGATGGGATGGCTTGTCCTGGAATCGTTCGGCCAGGCGGAAGTCGTCTTTGAGCACAAGCTTCCGCCGGGCTGGAAGTATAAAAGTTTTTCCATATCCCGCTCCGGCCTCAAGGCCCTGTACCTCTTGCCCGATCTGCCTGACCTGGTTTTGCTGGAGGGCGAGTTTCAAAAAAGATTGCAGGTCTTTGACAAGGACGGTAATCTCATCAATGATCTGATGCTCGAAGAGTGGTGGTGGCTCGGGGGTTTCACCAGGGATGACCATATCGTCCTGAAATACGGAGACGAAAACGGCATTTCCTCTATCGAGGTTATGAACATCGAGGGGAAAAAGATCTCTTCGGCCAACGTCGGCGGCCGGTGGCCCACCGCGGCGCACTTGGGCAAGGATATCGCGTTCATTCCCCGCCGCGGGGAAGACGGCGCCGTTTCCATCGTCGACGAGGCGACAGGACGGGAGAAAGCGAGATTCGAACAGCCGACGCACGACGGGAAGACCATCGGAATGTCCTGCTTCCTTCCGATCGGCGAAGACGGAATGTACGTCGTCGGCGTCGGGGGAACGCTTTTCCTCCGGAGCTATCTCCATCCCGGGAAGGAGATCTGGGTGATCCCGGACATCGGAGGCGACATCCGTTATAGCTGGTTTCTCGATGATGAACTCATTTTCTTCAGCTATGGAAAGGATGATTTCGAAACGCACAAGCTTCTGGCCGGGACGGCGATCATAGAGTGGAGGACGGGAAAAATCCTGTTCAACAAGAAAGGCTATCAGATTGATCTTGTCCAAGATGCCTGGTTTGGGAAATTTTATAATCCGGCCGTTCATATCGTCGATGGCGACCTCATCTTCAGAGGCCTGAGCGGAGACGTTCGCCTTCCTCGCTGCCCTGATCCGGGAAAGGGCTGGGATGAAAGCCGTCTGAAAAAATGCCACCTATTGCCCAGCCAAACGGACATCATCAGGTTGGACGGAACGCATGCCCGTCCCGAGGAGCAGGGCAACTACATCATCAAGGACTTCGGGGACGCGGTCCGGGTCGAAAAATGCATGTATGTCGATGATCCCGGCCGGCATTGAGCGGAGCCTTCGTAGCGAGCCGCAAAAGTACGATGGAGTAACTCGGAGTCGTACTTTTAATAACCATCTGAAACGATTCCCATAAACGATGCTGGCTGCCGCGAAGTATGTGCCGCGCATTGATTAATTTCAGGAACTGCGGTAGAAAGGGGGCGAGCGGCCATGAGCAAGAAGGATGTCGAGAGCGCCCTCGCCCGCGGCGTTGAGATCCTCAACGAATTTCTGCCGGGCAAGGAAGCCCTTTATTTTCCGGTCCTGTACGCCGCCTGCGTCTGGGCCGTCCGCCGCGTCTTCGACTACCGGGAGCGGATTCTCGCCTGGCGGGTCTGGCTCGATCCCGAGGAGGTGCGGACGAAGCCGGACGAGTTCATCCTCAATTTCTTCCGGAGCAACGAAGCGCTCGGCCGGGCCTACGCCGGCGATATCGCGGTTCGGGACATGAAGGCCCTGCGCACGGCCTTCCCGGCGCTCTACCCGGTCTGCGGGCTGGGCGACGCGTTTCTCGCCGGCCTGTTCAAGAAGGAGCTCGCCGCCGGAGACTACCGGAAGATCGCGGCCGAGTTCGGCGCGCGGGCGGCCCGGGCCGGCGAGGACATCGGGTCCGCCGCGGCGGACGCCCGTTTCTGGGCGGGGCTCGAGAACCTGGGAGCGGAGCTCGCGGCCCTCGGCATCCATCTCCTCAAGGACGAGGATGTCCGGAAGGCGGTGGCCGCCGCGATAAAGAAGAAAGCCGGCAACGGCGGAAACGGGCGATAAGGAGTCGTTCATGCTGCCGACCATCACCTGGCGCAACCGGTCCGTGATCATGATCGATCAGAGAAAATTGCCCGCCCAGGAGATCTACGTCCGCTGCCGGACCTACATCCAGGTGGCCCAGGCCATCGAGAAGATGGTCATCCGGGGGGCGCCGGCTATCGGCATCGCGGCGGCCTACGGGCTCGTGCTGGGGCTGATGTCGGCGCGGACCGACACCGGCCGGTCGCTCGAACGGGATTTCGACAAGATCTACCGGCGGCTCGAGCGGACGAGGCCCACGGCCCGGAACCTGTTCTGGGCTTTGGAGCGGATGCGGGCGGTCTACGAACGGGACCGCGGCCTCGGCCTGCGGGCCCTCCAGAAGTCCCTCCTGGCCGAAGCCCAGGCGATCGAAAACGAAGACGCCGAGACCTGCCGGATGATCGGTCGGCACGGCCGCGACCTCATCCGCGACGGGGCGTCGGTCCTGACGCACTGCAACGCGGGCGCGCTGGCCACGGCGGCCTACGGGACGGCCCTCGGCGTCATCCGGGCGGCCGCCGAGCAGGGGAAGAAGATAACGGTCTTCGCGGACGAGACGCGGCCGTTCCTGCAGGGCGCGCGGCTGACGGTTTGGGAGCTGCGGCGGGAAGGCATCCCCGTCGTCCTGATCACGGACAACATGGCCGGCTGGCTGATGCGGCAGGGGAAGATCTCGGCGGTCGTCGTCGGCGCGGACCGGATCGCCCGCAACGGCGATACGGCCAACAAGATCGGGACGTACAGCGTGGCCGTGCTGGCCAAGGAGAACGGCGTGCCGTTCTACGTCGCCGCCCCGATGAGCACGATCGACGCCTCGCTCGAGGACGGCAGCGCGATCCCGATCGAGGAGCGCAAGCCCGAGGAGGTCCGCGAGATCGGCGGCCGGCTGATCACGGTTCCGGACGTCGAGGTCCGCAACCCCGCCTTTGACGTTACGCCCGCGAAATACGTCACGGCCATCATCACCGAGCGCGGCGTCTGCCGCCCTCCGTTTAAGTTTGGGGTTCCGTTTAAGTTTGGGGTCGGACCAAGCTAATTTCTTTAGAGATAAATAGATAACCAAAAAAAAGGGCCTCTTTTTGGCCTTAAGTCCCTGTTTTTGACCTCGCGAGTTCAATAGTGAAGTGCAACACTTGGGATAGTTTATTAAGGAGGTGCTATCCTAAGTGCCGATGGGAAAACACTATAGACATCTGACAGTGACCCAACGCGAACGGCTTGCCAAGATGTTTT
>Ga0315282_10004033_pt1 | contig 25894 bp, 14 predicted proteins | sample YL17G07_20_MG_FD_203693 | JGI IMG/M metagenome (GOLD analysis project Ga0315282, IMG submission 203693) | Sediment microbial communities from Yellowstone Lake, YNP, Wyoming, USA - YL17G07_20 | ecosystem: Environmental > Aquatic > Freshwater > Lake > Sediment | place: USA: Wyoming | collected... | reverse complement strand
AGATGGTGACCATCGTTTCGCGCACGGGCCAGACCGGAGTTCCCCTGGAGGCGCGCGGTGTCGACAAGACCGGCTTTGTGGGCATGTTGAGGCCCAAGGAAGAGTGGAAGACGGCCAGGACGAGGGAAGCACTCGCGGATAAGATGCGGGACGCGCTCTCGGACATACCGGGTTTGGCCTTCACTTTCAGCCAGCCGATTCAATGCCGTATCGACGAACTCGTGGCCGGCACTCGCGCCCAGCTGATCATGAAGCTCTTCGGCGAGGACATGGATGTCTTGAAGGATAAGACGGATGAAATCGCCCGTGTTCTTGGTGAAATTCAAGGATGCGCGGACATGGTGGTAGAAAGAGTGTCGGGGCAACCGTACATCGGCATACGTGTCGATCGGGACAAGATTGCTCGCTACGGGATGAATGTCAGGGATGTGCTCGCTGTCATCGAGATTGCCATCGGCGGCAGGGCGGCGACGCAGGTCTACGAAGGCAGCCGATCTTTCGATCTCACAGTCCGATTTCCGGAAGGGCAGCGCAATTCGGTCGAGAAGCTGGCGGATACTCTGGTCGGCACCAGCGACGGCATCGGCATTCCCTTGAGCCAGCTCGCCGACATATCGCTCCAGGAAGGGCCGGTGCAGATCAGCCGCGATAACGGCATGAGGCGCATGGGCATCGAGCTAAACATCGTGGGGCGTGATGTCGGAACGTTTGTAGCCGAAGCGCAGCGCAAGATCCGCCAGAAAGTGGCGCTGCCGGTCGGGTATTCGATTGCGTGGGGTGGGCAGTTCGAGAATCAGCAGCGCGCCATGCGCCGGCTGATGATCATCACGCCGCTCGTTGTCATTCTGGTCCTCGTGCTGCTGTTCATGACGTTTCGATCGGTTCGGCTTTCATTCCTGGTTTTTCTCAATCTGCCTTTTGCTCTCATGGGGGGAGTGTTCACGCTTTGGCTGTCGCGCATGTACCTGTCTGTTCCGGCCTCGGTGGGATTCATCACGCTCCTGGGCGTCGCCGTCTTAAACGGATTGGTGCTGGTCTCTTGCATCCTGCAGTTGCGCGGTGAAGGCCGCAGCGTGCGAGACGCCGTGCGCGAGGCCTGCGTCCTGCGGCTGCGGCCGATCTTGATGACGGCCTCCATCACGGTCTTCAGCTTGGTTCCACTGATGTTCGCGACTGGTCCTGGATCCGAGGTGGAGCGGCCCCTGGCCGTGGTCGTGGTAGGAGGGCTATTCACGTCCACCTTGGCCACCCTGCTGGTCTTGCCCACGCTCTACGGCTGGTTCGATCGCAACGGTCCGGTCCCGGAGGCTCCGAAGTTGAAGTTGGGGTCAGGTCTGGAAAATTTACTTTTCTTGGAAGAGCAATCAAGAAGCTCATCAGCAGTGTCGCCAGAAGTAAATCTTCCAGACCTGACCCAGGTTTTTTTTCAGGCGGACGGGCGTGACGGAGAACTACACGATTGAGTCAAGGTTCGCGGAGCCGCTATCACTCAGACTCCGGGCGCCCGCCTTTCGCGACCGGGTCGCCTCGGTCACGATTAACGGCGGATCCGTTGCTTGGCGGCCCGTCGAAGATCAAGTGGCGGCGCCCGGGATCGAGATTCTCGGCCTTGCGGCGACCCGCCACGATGTCGTTATCACCTGGGCTGGGCTGCGACCATCCAGTGCGATTCAGGGCCGCCAAGGCGACAAGTTTGTGAGAGTTGAACAGGGACAGATGCGCTGGTGGCAGCCTGTGGATCAGAAAGCAAAGACGCCGGCGCCTGCTGCAGGTTCTGCGACAAACTGGAAGAAGAGGCTCCCGGCGTCCACACGGTTTGACAAGATTCGCTTGGCGCCATATTTCAATGATCGGGTGACGGACATTTCCGCCCCGGCAAATACGTGACGCCGCGCCCGCCCTATGTTTCGCTGGCGATTCCCAGCCAGGGCATCGGCGGTTGGGCCGGCAGTGTCAACGCCGAAGCCGAGATCGACGATACAGGCCTGCGCGCGGAGGCCGAACGCAACCGGGGGGTTCTCGTGCTGCCGAATAGAGTGCCGTTTGCCACGCCTGGCCCCGGAGACGCGAGAAACGTTCTGTTCACTTCCCGGTGGGACAATTATCCTCACGAAGCCCTGATTCCTTTGAGCGGCCGGGGGCAACATCTCTACCTCTTGATGGCCGGATCAACCAACTGGATGCAGACCCGAATTGACAACGGTGAAGTGATCGTGACCTACGAGGACGGAACCGGCACCAGGCTTGCGCTGCAAAATCCGGTCAACTGGTGGCCGATTGACCAGGATTATTTCATCGATGATTTCGCATTCGCGCGCGTCCAGCCGATCCCGCCGCGTGTTGACCTGATAACCGGCAAGCTGCGGATTCTCGACCTCGAAGACTTCAAGGGAAAAGGCCGCACTGTGCCGGGAGGCGCCGCCACCGTGCTCGACCTGCCGCTGGATTCCGGGAGGATTCTGAAAACGCTCACCGTCCGTGCCCTCGCCAATGAGGTCGTGATCGGGCTGATGGCCGCGACGATCGCACGATAATACTCTGAAATCGGGGACGCTCACCTATTTTGCGCTCCGTCGCGTGTGCTTACCGCAGGGCTTACAGGTGCAAAATAGGTGAGCGTCCCCGATTTCCCGATTTCGGCAGCGCCACCATCGAATTCGCTGGCGCGATGCGCCGGGATTCGAATCATGCAGCGGCTATTCTGTGAAGAGCGGGACGATGCGGAACTGGTCCACATCCACCAGGCCCTTGTCGGTGATCTTCAGCGCCGGGATGACCGGCAATGCGAGAAACGACATCACCATGAACGGATCGTATAGCTGGGTTCCCAAAGCCCTTGAGGCCACGATGAGTTCGTCTACCTGATCGCGCACCTTCTCAATCGGCTGATCGCTCATCAGGCCGGCAATCGGCAGAGGGAGCCGTCCCAGCACGCTCTCGTCCAGTGCGGCAGCCATGCCGCCGCGCATCTCGACAACGGCGCGAATGGCCGTCATCATGGAACGATCATCCATTCCTGACACGATGAGATTGTGGCTGTCGTGCGCGACCGTGGAAGCGATCGCTCCCCGCTGCATGCCCAGCCCCTTCACCAAGCCGAGGCCGACGTTCCCAGTGGCGAGGTGCCGCTCAATGACAGCGATCTTGGCGATGTCGCGGGCCGGATCGGCGACGACCTCGCCGTCGCGCCGCGGCAATTCCTCCACGAGTTGCCCGGTGATGAGCTGGTTCGGGATGACCTCAATGATCCTGCCCTTGCTGCCGTTGGCCTGTATCTGCAAGTTGATGGCATCTGATCGGAGGTTCATGGAGGAGCGCAGGTAGATCGGCTTTAGCGGACGCTCCCAGGGAAGGGGCACGCCGTCTCGGGCAGCCAACTTGCCGCCGCGGAAGACCATCTCGGCGCGCAGATCCCGCAAGTCGGGGAAAACGACCAAATCGGCTTTCTTCCCGGGAGCAATGCCGCCGCGGTCGTGCAAGCGGAAATACTCGGCCGGGTTCAGCGTTGCCATGCGGATAGCCGCGAGCGGATCGATTCCGACCGAAATCGCCTTGCGAATCAGAAAATCGATGTGTCCTTCGGAAAGCAGGTCTGCCGGATGGCGGTCGTCTGTGCAGAAGCAGACGCGGCGGCTGTTGCTTGGAGTCAGCCCCTGAGCCAGCGTGGCCAGGTTGCGGGCGTTGCTCGCCTCGCGGATGAAAACATACATGCCCAGACGCAGCCGCTCCTGCATCTCTGAGACGGAAACGGCTTCATGGTCGGATCCAATCCCTGCTGCGGCGTAGGCCAGCAGGTCGCGGCCGGATACTCCGGGCGCGTGCCCGTCGCGGATTGCCTCGGCGAAGCCCCGCAGCTTATTGAGCACTTCCTCCTCCTGGTCGAGAACTCCCGGGTAATTCATCATCTCGCCGAGGCCGAGCACCCAGTTGTCATGCAACTGCGGCGCGATGTCGTACCACCGCAAGTAAGCGCCGGCGGTCTCCATGTCGGTTGCCGGGACGCAGGACGGCATCATCACGAAGACGGAAAGCGGGTTGTATTTCGCGGAGTCGAACATGAAGCGAATCCCTTCGAGGCCGAGCACGTTGGCGATCTCGTGGGGATCGATGATGGCGGTCGTGGTGCCGCGGGGCACGACCGCGCGCGCGAACTCGTTGGGCGGCACCATGGAGCTCTCAATGTGCACATGAGCATCGATAAAGCCCGGGCAGACATAAGCGCCCTTCAAATCGTAGATTTCCGCAGCGCCAAATCCTTCTCCGATGCCTACGATCCGGCTGTGCGCGATTGCAATATCCGAAGCGTAGATTTCACCGGTGTAGACGTTGATGAGGCGGCCGTTTTTTAACAGAACTTCGGCCGACTCCTGTCCTCGCGCCATTCTGACGATCTGTGCCAGATCCATGAAGTGCCTCCGGGTCGCGCGCTACCGCAGTGCGTCTCACCGCTGGTGACTCGCTTCTGGTTATTGTGATTAGGATACCATTCGTCGGACGTGCACTCATGCGAAATTGTCGCACGAGGCGGGAAACTAGGGACGCTCTCCTGTTTTGCGCTTGTGGGCAGCACGCTGACCAGACACAAGGGGACGCAAAATAGGGGAGCGTCCCCTGTTTGCGATGTGCGCGTGCGGCTGAAGTTTGGCTGGGAGACAGGGATTCGAACCCCGATTAAGTGGTCCAGAGCCACCCGTCCTACCGTTGAACGATCTCCCAACCGCGCTTAATGCTAGAAAAAGCGCGCCCAAATTGCAAGCGCAGATTGGCGGAAGATCGGTGGCAGTATCTCATGCGCGATTCGCGCACCCGAGCGCATGAAAAGCGTCGGAATCGGCATCGGGATCGCAATCGTGGTCGCAATCGGCTTTTGCAGACCAACAACTTCGATAGCGATAGCGACCCCGATTCCGATGCCGACATTTGTTGCCTGTTGTCTCTATTTTCGGAACAGGTACCAGTTTGACGGGTCCGTAAAGGATATATGGCCGGCGGCCCTCATCAAATCGGCGCCGATCACCGATTCTGGTGCGCTTTTTGGACCTTGGCCCAAGGATCCTTCAGCGTCACCGTGCGATTGAAAACCAAAGCTCCAGGAGAGGAATCGGGATCGGCACAAAAGTAACCCATGCGCTCGAATTGGAAACGATCGCCCGGCCGGGCGCCGGCAAGGAACGGTTCAGCCCGGCACCCCGTGAGCACCTTCAGCGAATTAGGATTGAGGTACGACTTCCAGTCCCTCCCGTCTCTTTCGTCAGACGGGTCAGCTGCCGCAAACAGCCGCTCATAGAGGCGCGCCTCGACTGCGATTGCGTGGGGCGCTGAGACCCAATGCAAGGTGGCTTTGGCCTTTGGGACACCCGCCGCTTTCGGATCCAGAGACGCCGGGTGGAACGAGCAGTGGACTTCCACGACCTCTCCCTTGTCGTCCTTCACTATGCCCGTACAGGTCACGAGATACGAATAGCGCAGGCGCACTGTGCGCCCCGGCGCCAGCCTGTAGTATTTGGGAACCGGGCTTTCGCTGAAATCCTCGCGCTCGATATACAGCTCCCTGGAAAACGGCACTTTGCGCGCGCCGGCGGCCGGATCTTCGGGGTTGTTGATGGCCTCCATCTCCTCGACTTTGCCTTCCGGGTAGTTGTCGATGACGAGGCGGAGCGGCCGCAGCACGCACATCACGCGCGAAGCGCGGCGGTTGAGGTCCTCGCGCACGGCGTGTTCGAGGAGGGCGACGTCGATCACGTTTTCCTTCTTTGCCACGCCCACGCGGTCGCAAAAGTTGCGGATGGATTCGGGCGTGTAGCCCCGGCGCCGCAGCCCGCTGATCGTCGGCATGCGCGGGTCATCCCAGCCGTTGACGAAGCCGCCCTCAACGAGTTCCAGCAACTTGCGCTTGCTCATCACCGTGTAGTTGAGACTCAGGCGCGCAAATTCGATCTGCTGCGGATGGCATGGCACATCCAGGTTGTCCAGGAACCAGTCATAGAGCGGACGATGGTCTTCGAACTCTAATGTGCAGATCGAATGGGTGATTCCCTCGATTGCATCTGACAGGCCATGGGCGAAATCGTACATGGGGTAGATGCACCATTTGTCGCCCGTGCGGTGATGGGACGCGTGCCGGATGCGATAGATGGTCGGATCCCGCAGATTGAGGTTCGGAGAGGCCATGTCGATTTTGGCGCGCAGCACGTGGGCGCCGTCCGGAAACTCTCCGGCGCGCATGCGCTCGAACAGGTCGAGGTTTTCCTCGACCGGGCGATTTCGATAGGGGCTGTCTTTGCCCGGTTTCGTCAAGGTGCCGCGATACTCGCGGATCTCGTCCGCGCTGAGACTATCTACATATGCCTTGCCCTTCTTTATAAGCTCGACTGCGTATTGGTACAGCTTCTCGAAGTAATCCGAAGCGTAGTATCGGCGGTCTCCCCAATCGAAGCCCAGCCAATGAACGTCTTCCTGTATCGATTCGACGTACTCCGCCTCTTCTTTGGTCGGATTGGTATCGTCGTAGCGCAGGTTGCAGGTGCCCCCGTACTGGGCGGCGACGCCGAAGTTCAAGCAGATCGACTTGGCGTGCCCGATGTGCAAGTAGCCGTTCGGCTCCGGAGGAAAGCGCGTGGCGACGCGGCCGTTGTTCTTGTTCGCCTTCAGGTCGGCTTCGACAATTGCGCGCACGAAGTCCAACGGTTTTTTATTTGGTCTGCCGGCGTCGTCTTCAACCCTGGTCGTTCCCATGATCACCACGTATTTTCGGAAACCCGGTGACAGGCGCCTTATTCCAGGAAAGGGCAGCGCCGGGCGGCGGCACTCTTACGATGAAATAAGGTGCCTGTCACCGAATTTAGCAATGGCATAATAGCACATCAAAAAAGGGACCGCGAAACGCGCAGCAGCGAGTTTGCGGCTTCCGAAGGAGCATATCAATGACTCGACGACACCTTGCTATCGGCTTGATCCTCATCGGCCTTCCACTCGCGTGGCCGCGCTCATTGCGGCAGTCAGGGCAGGGGCAGGCGGCGCAGACGCAGGCGAGACCTGCATCGTCAGCGCAACAGTCGCAGCCCCGCGGCAGAAGCATCAGGCTTGGGAGCGTCACGGGTTTCGAGGCAGAGGATAACATCTTCAGCATCGCAGCGGGACAGGACCTCATCCGGGTGATTTTCTACCGGGATGACATCTTCCGGATCTGGCTCGGGCCGGATGGAAACTTCAGCGAGCCGCCGGCAGCGCCGGAGGATGCGCCGATGGTTGTTTACAAAGGAACTGCGATATCCATTCCCTGGAAAGACGCCGGTGATTATTACAAGCTGGAGAGCAAGGAGTGCGTCCTGCGTGTTTACAAGAGACCTTTGCGGTTTGCTCTCTTCGACAGGGACAACGCGGCCGTCATCTGGCAGGAGGCTCAGACGCTGACGTATGGGCCGTCAACCGTGCAGACGCTGAGGCGCGGCGAAAGCGAGTATTTCTACGGTTGTGGGATGCAGAACGGCTACTTTTCTCACCGCGACACGTCGGTGAATATTCGGCTCAACACTCGCGGGTGGGGGGACGGCACAACCCCGAACCCGGCCCCGTTCTACATGAGCACTGCCGGTTACGGCGCGTTCCGAAACACCATGACGCCGGGAAAGTACGATTTTCTCTCGCCGCTCAGCCTATCGCACGACGAGTCGCGTTTCGACTGCTACTATTTCTATGGGCCCTCGCTCAAGAAGATCCTCAACGGCTACACGCTCATCACCGGCCGTCCCTTCTTCCCGCCGCGCTACGGCCTCGAGCTGGGCGATTCCGACTGCTACAACAAGACCGGCCGGACCCCCGACGTCATCAAGAAAGTTGCCGACGTCTACCGCGCAAACGACATGCCGGGCGGCTGGATCATGCCCAATGACGGCTACGGCTGCGGCTATGTCGACCTCGATACTACGGTCCAGGAACTCCACAAGCGCGGATTCTACACCGGCCTCTGGACTGAAAAGGGTCTCGATCGGATTGCGCAGGAAGTCAGTGTCTTCGGAACGCGTGTGATGAAGCTGGATGTCGCCTGGGTCGGGCGCGGCTACCAGTTCGCACTCAACGGCATGCGGGACGCTTATGAGGGCATCGAGAAAAACAGCGACGCGCGGGGTTTTGTCTGGACGACCTGCGCCTGGTCCGGCGCGCAGCGCTACTCGACGATATGGTCCGGCGACCAGTCGGGCAACTGGGAATACATCCGCTTCCACATTCCCACTGTGATCGGCGCCGGCCTCTCCGGATTCAACGCGGCCACGGGCGACGTGGACGGAATCTTCGGCGGCAGCGCCCAGACCCAGGTGCGCGACTTCGAGTGGAAGTGCTTCACGCCGGTCTTCATGATCATAAGCGGCTGGTCCAAGCAGACCAACCTCATGAAGCAGCCCTGGATTTTCGGCGAACCCTACACGAGTGACAACCGGAAATATCTGAAGCTCAAAATGCGGCTGACGCCGTATTTCTACACCTATTGCCGTGAGGCCTATGACACCGGGGTGCCCACAGTGCGGGCAATGGTTCTCGAGTTTCCCGACGATCCTGTGACGTGGTCCAAGCGGACACAATACCAGTTCATGAGCGGCGAATGGCTGCTGGTTGCGCCCGTGTATCAGGATTCGCCGATTCGGGATGATATCTATCTGCCGGCGGGCAAATGGATCGACTACTGGGACGGCAGGGAATTCAACGGGCCGGCGGTTGTCAACGGGTATGAAGCGCCGCTCGACAAGCTGCCCGTATTTGTGAAGGCCGGTGCAGTCATCCCGATGTATCCGGAAATGCTCCATGATCGCGACAAACCGAAAGACCCGGTGACGATCGACATTTATCCATTCGGAAAGTCGAGCTTCAACCTATACGAAGACGACGGCGTGACGCAGGAATACCGGAAAGGAGCATTTGCCAGGACGCTGATCGAAGCGGAGGCGCCCAAAACGCTCGATGTGCCCAAGACGCAGATCAGCGTCAAAGTCGGCGCGGCCACAGGCAAGTACAAGGACATGCCTGCGCGCCGGTCTTACATTGTCGACGTCCACATCCCGGCGAGGCCGGCGGGCGTGAAGCTCGCAGAAAAGGATCTGGCGGGATTCGAGAAGAAGGCGGAATTTGATGCCGCTCTCGAAGGGTGGTTCTTCGATGCCAGGGACCGCCGCGGTGTCCTGCACGTCAAGACCAGGCCGCAAGCGGCGGCCGCCGGCTTCACCCTAAAGGTCAGCCTGTGACTGGAAAGCAGCTTTCAGTTGTCAGCATTAAGCCGTCAGGATTGCGAGCAAGCTGAAAGCTGAGGGCTGACGGCACTCTGGAAACGGCAGAAACGCTCGAGGGGATACCATCCTTCTTTGGTTCTTGCTCGTCCGGCTTGGATTTAATGGCGTCGATAAAAGCGCCGGCCGAAAACGATCCCGGGAGAAACGACGATCCGTGGTCCGATGCCAACGCCAAAGCACCCTCCGTACGGGGGCGGGTACCAGCCGCCATATAGATAGGGCGGGTAATAGTAAGGCCGCGGAGGTGGATAGTTTTCTCTCCTGGGATAACGCGATGGATTGCGAGCCGCGCCGCTGGTGGAGTAGTCCTGTGCCGTGACCGGCTGAAATGCCTGCGCGCTTTGCTGCGTATCGACCGTCAGTGCCTCCTCCAGACGAAAGGTCAGCACTGTCTCGGAAGGAAGCTCGGTAGGCCGCCCGCGTGTGCTCAGGACCCCAACCACAGCGGCAGCAGCGCCTGCCGCCGCTCCGATTGCAGCTCCCTTGCCGCCTGCAGAGATGGCGCCGATCAGGGCTCCGGTTTCGGTCGCCGAACCGATTTGAGCAGCGTCCTCTTCGTGCGAGCTGCCGGCCGAGCTTTGAATGAGCTGGGTCCGAATAGGCACCTGCTGACCGTCTACGAGGCTCAACTCGATCAACTCAATCGTCAACTGAGACAAACCCTTGACGCGGCCTGCTTTCTTCGCACCGGCAACCTGGCCCATGACAACCTGGCCCCGGCGTGAAACGACCCAGCCCTGGACGACGAGCGGCTGTTCCAGCACAGTAGTGAAACGGTCACCCGGCTGATTCAGATCGCTTGACAGCAGTTGCGTGGTCCGAACTGTGACCAGAGTCCCTACAGGCAAAGTCAACGCAGCGGCAAGCGAAGCTTGGCCAGCAGGAGGCGCCTCTTGCGGGTTCTGTTCAACCCCCTGCTGAATCGATGCCGGGGCCGAGCTGAGCTGCCTCTGTGCAGCCGGCAGCGGCAATGCCCAGAGACATATTGACAAGGCTAATCCGCAGAAGGATATCCGCCTTCTCATAGTTGCCTTCCTTTGTTTTGGAGCGCGCTCTGCTATCTCAAGCGCCACTCCTCCAGTTCCAACAATATTGACGCTTGAAGGATAGAGAAGGTTCAACGGAGGCACGAGGAAGCGATTCAGACACTGCATGACGATCATCCGAATGCCTTTGGAACCTCAAAGACCTCCAAGACCCCAAAGATCCTTGGATTACGCAGGATTGCGACGGAGGGTACACCGGAAATGGGCTTTGGCTGGCACTCTTGGCGCGGGCATCGGGAACAAGCGCGCAGAAGAAGCTATCCTGGAGCCCGGAGTGTACGATGAGGTCCCCAGGCCTCCCTATTGCACCCATCCCGCATGCGCTTGTCCCCGATGCCCATGCCAGGAGTGGATTCCACAGCGGCGCTGTGGAATCGCCTCCGGCCCAGCCAAAGCCCCCTTAGCTCTTGGTTCTTCGAGGTCTTTGGGGACTTCGTGGTTTGTTTTTGGTATGCGACGGCGTCGCCCCAAGGGGGCACACCAATATCTGAATTGGCATGCAAGAAGAGCGGAGAGCGCGGATTCGGGAGCCTATCTGGCGCTCTCGGCTAACAGCTTGACGAATATGCCGCCGACGACCGAGCGGGCTTGGAATCCCTGCTTCCTGCCGTCGGTCGTCGAATACCAATCCGTTAGCGGAACCCGGTCTGGGGACTCAGTCACCCAGCGGTAGATCGGGCTGACGAGGGCCGCGAAATCCTGCGGATCATCCGCAAGCGTGGCGGTCCAGAATTCCCAATCCAGTTTCGTGTAATCTCTGCGGAGGTCGAGCGGCAGGCCGAATTTGTTCAGCTTGGTCTTGTAGTAGGAAATCTCCCGGCGCGCCACTTCCGGCGGAAACAGCTTCAGGCCCAGGAGCCGGTCCCATACCAGGTTATACTTCTGGCTCCACGTGTCGGGCCTATCGAATGTGAGCCGATAGTGATCCCCGTCGATTGCCATCTGCTGCCACCTGCCGGCCATGTCCTCGGCCGCCTTGCGATACGCGGCTGCATCATCTTTGCGTCCCACCATGTCGCAAAGCATGGCATAGCCGCCGATCGCGAGTATCGCCTTCAGCGATAGATTGGTGTTGTGGGCGAGGTGTCCGGCAAAATCGTCCGTGCAGAGCTGATTCTCCGGATCCAGGCCTTTCTCGCGGAGGTAGTTGGCCCATTTGGTGAGCACGGGCCAGAATTCGAGCGCGAAGGCCGCGTTTCCGTCCTTCTTCGCGAGCGCCGCTGCCATCAGGAGCATGTTCCCGCTCTCTTCGACCGGCATCTGGTTCTCCTCGCTTTGCTCGCGTCCTCCGTAAACCTGCCCGTTGGCAAGCGGGTAGGTCCCGAGATCATGCGGTGCGAATGGGAAGCGCCAGCGGGGCAGGCTCGCATACCTGAGGATTGGAATAAGCTGCCCCTTCAGCAGTTGCGGATTGAACAAGAGAAAGAACGGCGAGGATGGATACGTGACGTCCACGGTGTCGATGCAGCCGTTGCTGAAGTTTTCTTTTGAGAAATACAGCGGCGTGCCGTCGATGTCAGCCACCAGCTTATGCGCCGCCAGGGTCTGCCGGTACGCAAGGGCTGCAATCCGTGCGTATTCCTCTCCGCCTGCCTTTGTCAGGTCTGCCATGAGTTGCATGTCGAATTGCCGGCAGCGTTCGGCCAGCGCCGGATAATCCCGCTCTGCTGCTTGAAGTAAGGCTGCGGCATCCATTCCATCCCTGCGCCAATAGGGGCGGAGTCTGCGGTTGAAGTACTCGATGGAAAAGAGGTCGTCATAAGCCACCATCAAATGGCGCGATACCAGTGCTGCGCCGACTTGTCCGAGGTCGAAGCAAAACGCCAGCGCAGGCGCGCGGTCACTTGCTGCCCGCGGCATGTCCAGGTCATCTGCATCGGGAAGGGAACCGCTTGCCACGAACTCCGCGCGCGCGTTGCGTTCATTGGCGATCGCGGATCCGCTGACCTCTTTTCGCGCGCCAGCGACGTACAGGTAGCCCCAGTCGATGCGCAGATTATCGCCGGACTTCGCAAGCACGGACTGCTCGCGGGAACCCGCGCGGAGCACTTCCAGGTCGCCGATTCTGGCGCGTGACCAGATGACATGCTGGTCGGGGCTGTTGACGGCCAGCTGGGCGGAACTTTGGAAGTAGATTCGGACACCGTGGTTCTGACCGTCGGTGGAATGAACCTCCCAAATCAGATAGGTGACCGGACGCGAAAGAATATCGAGGTCTGCGGGAAGCGCCGGTGTCAAGAAAGCGAGGGCAACGTGAATCCCGGCCGTATCAAACTGGTAGATCGTGCGCGTCGGCAGAATTTCCAGCCCGGTCTGGTTCATTGCCGGAATTCCCCGGCCTGCCTGGCCCAAGAGCTGGAAGAACTTCCCATCGGCGCTGACGATGCTTGAGAGGGATTGTGCCGTTCCGGTCCAGTGTGTGGTCGTGCCGCCGGTGAGGAAGTTGTACGGGGACCATATGCTGAAGTATGGATCGTGTGCGATCAACGGAACCGCCGGCGGCCGAAACGGTCCGACGGTCTGTGCCGACAGGATCGCTGTCCAGGCAATTGAAATCACAAAAAGCATCCGAGCTGTCTTTTTCATGATCGTGAGCCCTCGATTCCCATGATAAGGCCCAAGGCTTTGGAGCGGGTCGCGTTACGCGGGACTTGTCACGCTTCAAAGCGGCGCCGAGGCCGCACTCCAAGGCGCTTCGCGCTCTCTATTTGACCTTGTACTCGCTGCCCGGTCTGACTGCCACGGCCTTGCGGCCGGCCGCTTCAACCTTGCGCACGAACTCCTGCGGATCGGCGTCGATCACATCAAACGTTCTATAGTGCATCGGGATGTTGACTTTGGCCTTGAGAAAGCCAGTCGCCCGCACAGCATCGTCTATGCCCATCGTGAAGTTGTCGCCGATCGGCAACAGGGCGACGTCGAGCGGTCCCCAGGCGTCGCCGATCAACTGCATATCCAGAAAGAGCCCGGTGTCCCCCGCGTGATAGACCTTCTTTCCTCCCATGGTCAGCACGATCCCGGCCGGGTTGCCGAGCGCCTCGCCGTTGGGGCCGGTGGAGGCGTGGTGTGCGATCGTCAGCTTGACGTGACCGAAGGGGAACTGACGCCCGCCGCCGATATGGAGCGGGTGTCCCTGGCATCCCTGGTTGCCTAAGTAATTGACGATTTCATAGTTCGATACGATCAGCGCGCCGCTCCGCTTGGCGATGGCGACCGTGTCGCCGATGTGATCTCCGTGGCCGTGCGTTACAAGGATCGCATCCAGTTTCGTGAAAGTGTCCGCGTTGACATCGGCCAGCGGGTTGCCGCTCAGAAACGGATCGACGAGTACGCGGTGGCTTCCGTCGTCGAACTCCCAGCAATCATGACCGTGATAGCGCAGCGTCAGCATAGTCGATTCCTCCTCGATCCGATTATAGTCCGGGAGCCGGATCGAGAAAACTTCCAAACAAGAAAACGTAAGCCGGCGCGGCCGCGCACTGGCTGTCCTTTTCGCTTGCGTTTCCGATCCTACGCGGGATAAATAGGTTTTCATATTCTTCAATCAGCTTGCAGAAAGGAGAGACGGCTTGCATGCGCACAAGAACGGTTAGGATGCTGCCGGCCGTGATGCTGGCACTATTGATGGCGGTAGCCCTGCATGCACAGGGCACGATCACGCCGCCCAGGTTCGGCCAGTATGCTGTCGGTGACGACTACTTTCTGGCCAACTATACCCAGCTTGTCGATTACTGGGGAAAGCTAGCCAAGGAATCCGACCGCATGAAACTGGTTGAGATCGGCAAGACATCCGAGGGGCGGACGATGATCATGGCCATCATCACCTCTCCCGCAAACTTCCAGAAGCTCGACCGTTACAAGGAGATTTCGCAGCGCCTGGCTCGGGCCGAAGGGCTGACCGACGAGGAGGCTCACAAGCTGGCTGCCGAGGGCAAAGCAGTTGTCTGGATCGACGGCGGGCTCCATGCGACTGAATGTGTGCCCGCGCAACACCTGTTTGTCATGGCTTACCAAATGGTCAGCCAGTCGGATCCCGAGACGATGCGCATCCTCAACGAAGACATCCTGCTGCTCGTTCCTGCGAATCCGGACGGCATGGAACTGGTTTCGAATTGGTACATGCGGGAATCCGAGCCGGCGCGGCGAACCACGGGCGGCTTGCCGGTCCTGTACAACAAATATGCCGGGCACGACAACAATCGCGACTCGTTTATTTCAAATCTGTCCGAGACCACCGCGATCGGACGCCAGATGTTTATCGAATGGATTCCGCAGATCATGTATAACCAGCACCAGTCCGGACCCGCCGGCTCGGTGCTGTTCGCTGCACCCTTCAGGGACCCGTTCAATTACAACATGGATCCGCTTGTCCCGATTGGAATCGATCTCGTGGGCGCTGCAATCCACGAGAGGTTCCTTGCGGAGGGGAAGCCTGGTTCGGTGATGCGGGCTGCCGCCTCTTACTCAACCTGGTTCAACGGCGGCATTCGCACGTCGACTGGATTCCACAACCAGATCGGCATCTTGTCGGAGATCATCGGCAACCCCACGCCCATGCAAATTCCATTCGTCCCGTCTCGTTTCGTGCCGAACGGCAACCAGCCATTTGCTGTCATGCCCCAGGAGTGGCGCCAGCGCCAGTCGATCGACTATCTCATTTCGGCTGACCGCGCGATCCTGGACCTGGCAGCCAAAATGCGCGAAGACTTCCTGTACCGGATCTACGTGATGGGAAAGAACTCGATCCAACGCGGCAGCCAGGATTACTGGACCATCACGCCGAAGCGGCTCGCGGCGCTCCAGGCGGCCATCGCCAAGGATCAGCCTCAAAGTGGGCAGCAGGCCGGGCGCGGCGGCGCAGGCGCGGCGGCCATAGGCCTCGCAGGCGTATCGACTGGAGAAACGCCGAGCTTCGGACGTGGTTCCGTCCCGCTCAAGTACATGGACGTATTCCATGACCCGGCCCTGAGGGATCCGAGAGGATACATCATTCCTTCGGACCAGCCCGATTTTCTGACCGCGACGAGGTTCGCGAACGCTCTCATCAAGACCGGCGTCGTGGTTCACCGTGCAACGAGCTCGTTTCAGGCGGCGGGCAAGACTTATCCGGCAGGCTCCTATGTCGTAAAGGCGGCACAGGCGTTCCGGCCGCACCTGCGCGACATGTTCGAGCCACAGGATCATCCCGACGACGTCGCGTATCCTGGCGGCCCACCCACGCCGCCCTACGATATCACCGGATGGACGCTTGCGTTCCAGATGGGGGTGCAGTTCGATCGCATCCTGGACGCCTTTGACGGGCCATTCGAGAAAATCCCGGACCTGATAAAGATGCCGGCCGGCAAGGTCACGCAGGTGCAGGGGGCCGTGGGATATTTGCTCAGCCACCAGCCCAACGATGCTTTTGTCGGGACCACGCGTTTATTGAATGCCGGTGAGGAAGTCTACTGGCTCAAGGCGCCGTTTTCGGCGAACGGCAAGACCTATCCTCTCGGCGCCATCTACATTCCTGCCAAAGCAAGCACCCGTGCAACGCTGGACAAGATCGCAAGCGAGATCGGTCTGAACTTTGATGCCGTTACCACGGTTCCTGCCACGGACGCCCTGAAGCTGCGGACGGTCCGCGTCGGCCTTTGGGACATCTATGGCGGATCGATGTCCTCCGGCTGGATCCGGTACATGTTCGAGCAGACATTTCCAACTTCCTATAAGTTGGTCTTCCCACCCGAGCTTGATGCCGGGAACCTCATCAGCAAGTACGACGTGCTGGTTTTCCCAAACGGGTCGATACCAGGCGCGGGCATGGGAGGCCGAGGAGGAGGCGGCGGTGGCGGCGGCGGCCGTGGAGGCGCGCCCGCTAACATCCCGCCCGAATACAAGGACCGAATCGGATCGGTGACTGCGGCCACCACGGTGCCGCAGCTACGCAAGTTCGTCGAAGACGGCGGCACAATCATAGCCATCGGCACTGGGTCCAACATCGGGTATCAGTTGGGTCTGCCGATTGCCAATGCGCTGGTCGAGAAGCTCCCCAATGGAACCGAGCGGCCTCTGCCGTCGGAGAAGTACTTCGTGCCAGGCTCAGTGCTTCAAGTCACCGTCGACAACAGCAACCCGGTGGCCTATGGGTTGCCAGACAAGGTGGATACTTTTTTCGACAACAGCCCCGTGTTCCGCCTTCAGCCTGAAGCGGTTCTGAAAGGAGTTCGCCCGTTCGCGTGGTTTGGCCCTGAGCCCCTGAGAAGCGGCTGGGGGTGGGGCCAGTATTATCTGAACGGTGGCGTGGCCGCTCTCGAGGCCACTCTCGGAAAGGGAACCGTCTATCTCATCGGGCCTGACATCACGTTCCGCGCGCAGCCGCACGGCGCTTTCAAGTTCCTGTTCAACGGCATGTACCTTTCAGGAGCAGCGCCGGCGAAGCTTGGGACCGCGGCAGGCAGCGGTCGCCACTAGTCATGCTTCCGAGCTCCGGCTTCCGGCCAAGAGCCGGAGTCGGAAGCTCGAAGTCGGATGCTGGATTGGATCCGGCGCGCCGTAGGATTCGACGAAAGGAGATCTTGCATCATTTCTTGATTACAGGAGGGATGATCTTGTCCTGCACCGCAACGGTGAGCACTGCGTAATCGGAATAGCGATGGCGGTTGCGGAACGCGAGACCGTAGGTTTCGAGCGTAACGACAACCTCCTGAGGCAGCCAGAACGTTTCGGGAATGGACTTGAAGCGCACTTCGCCGAACCAGACTTCAGAAGTCGCCCTGGCCAGGAGCGCGTCATTCCTGGGCGCGAGCAGGTCTGTCCTCATGCGCACGATTTGGCAGGTCTTCGGATCCACCCACGCGAATCCCTGGTACAGCAACTGTGCGTGTGCAGGTACACGTATGTCTGTAGTACTGAACGTTCCGACAATGTCCGCAATCTCCGGTTTCTGAGCGAAGGCGATCACATAGGCGCGCGGCTCAGCAAGCTCCCGCCCGAGATAACGAAAGCGCGAACTGAATTGATGGCTCGGGTGAAAGTAGATCGGAAGATTCACGAAGCCTGAAGTGAGAAAAGAGGTCACGGACATTCTCTCGGGCGGGATCGTGCGGCCGCCGCTGCCGGTCCTGCTCTCTTCGAGGTTGCCGGCCTTGTCGAGAGAAACTGAATAGTTGAAACTCTGTGTGACGGAATCCATGACTTTGCCATCGTTTCCCAGTCTCTCCCGCCGGACTTGCTCTCTCGAAACGGTGTTTGGGAAATCGCGGAAGAAAGCCGCTACCCTCTCCCCCGCATCTGCCAAGAGAGAATCCAGCTCCTGCTGGTTTTCTTCGAATTCCAGGTTTCGGAGTTCGGTGGAATAAGCCTGAAGCAACTCCTCGCGAGTCAGATCGACTACCGTTCTGGCTCTTGCATAAATCTCCATTTCCGTCAGCGCCACCGTTTGCTGAGGCACGACAGAAGAGGGCTTCAGTGTGCCTGCGCTTTCGATTTCACTTTTCCTTTTGGCAATCAACTGGGAGAGGTTGAGGAATCCTTGGCGCACGCGCACGTTCAGGTCGGGGCGGCCTTTGACACTGACTCGGATCGTGCTGTATTTGTCTGGCTGCAACTTGTCCTCGTCAATTTGCCATGCCAGCAGATAGTAGCGGCTAATCTCGGCGAGCGTGGTGATCAGGGCCGTGTCGAGCGCGTTGGTGTTCTTCAGAAAACGTCCGCCGGTGTCGGACGCAAGCGCGTTGAGCGCATCCATCGAGGCGCCCACTTCATTGGAACCGCTGTGGGCCAGCGCTCCTGTCATATCCGGCCCTCTCTTTGTTTTCGCATCCGGCAGACCGACCACGAGGCCCCGGGCATCCAGGGTGTAGATTACGATTCCCGCGCGGGCGGCGGCCGTGGTCAAGTCTGTGATCCTCGAGGCCACGTCGCTTCGTTGGGGTTGCAGGACGAAGCCGTCGGACAGATAGAAAACCACTTTACGTCCCGGCAGAGCTTCGTAGGAACGCAAGAGATTGCTAAGGGCTGAAAGAGTCCTCTCGCCAATGCCTGCCGATATTTGGGCAAGGGCGGCTGCCCTCCTTTTTGTAGTCTCGATGGCATCTCGGACGTCCCTCCCCATCATGCCTGGAACCTTATCGAGATCTATGGGCATCCCTAGGATCGCCGACACGAAATATGTAAGTACGTCCCGGTCATTGTTTTCTAGCAGATATGCCTGCGCCTCGGTCATGGGCGGCCACTGCAGGTCCTGCACACCTCCGCTGTGAAAGTTGAACTTTTTCAGGAGTGCAAGCAAAACAGCCTTGTCGCTCGTGAATTCCTGCACGGTTCCAAGCTGCCCCGACGCCGCAACAATGGCGACTCGGTCTTGGGGTCCCACCGAGGTATTCACAAGATCTTCCAGCGCAGCTCGCGACCGGATGACGTTGTCCTCGGCCATGTGCCAGTCATCCAGAAAGAACAGCAGGGTGCGGCCGGGATTGGAACTGCTGGGAGCAGGCAACGGCGGTTGAAAAGGGGGCTTGCCTTCCTCTTTCGCCCAGACCTCTTCGTCGTGAGGACTGCCTGCGGATACCAGCTCAAGGAACGAGATCGGTTGCACCTTGCCGTCGACCCGCAATTCGAACTGCTCTTTCTTAAGGTTGGGAACGAAGCGCCCGCGCCGGTCGAAGACCATTACGTCCGTCTGAACCAGTCCCACGCTGACACGGATCGTTTGGTCGGCTGGCCGGCTCTGGCCTTGCGGCTGCGCACTTACCTGTGAGTAAAAACGGCGTGAGTATGGCAGCAGGATCAGCAGGAACAGAGAGGCTTGAGCAAGGCGTCGAAAGGGCCGATTGCGCACGGCCATGAGACCTCCCGCGTCCGAGGAGCGATCATAGCCGGAAAAACCGGCGAGATGCCTGAGCGCTCCCGAAAATTCGTGCCATCTTTATCCTTCTTAGTATAGCAAAAACGATACCTGGAGGCCCGGAACAACATTCACCAGAGCAGCGATTCAGACAGTGCATGCGCCAATCATCCGAATCTCTTCGGAACCGCAAAGGCACCAAGACCGCCGAAATCCTGCGATTACGGAGGATTGCTCAGATGCGCGATTTGATGCGGCGGGCCGCTCGGCGGCAGGCGTCCGCCAGAAAGGACATATCCGCTTCGGTGTGGGCCGTGGAGACCGCGCCGTGGCCGTGCACGAAGAAGACGTTTTCGAGCAGCAGGCTGAGCGGAAGCACATTCACGGTCAGTTCCACGTCGCATATTGAGGGATCGAACAATTGCTCGGGCCTGTCGAGGCGGACATCCTCTCGGTAGGGGAAGTGCACGTAGGCCATGGAACTGCCCGACATCACCTCGTTGCCGTCGCCGCGCGCGCGCGCGTAGATCCCTTCGTCGAGGAAAGCCGTCTCCATGGTCCGCCGCGTTTTCTCCCCAAGCGCCGCAAGGAGCGGATAAATCTCTCCTTCGTGTCTGACGAGATGCTCCATGGTGGTCTTGGCTGCGAGCATCGCAGCGGGATGGGCAGAGAATGTCCCGCCGGAAAACTTGACTCGTCCGCCGCCGGAGCGTCCGGCCAGCCCAAGGACATCCGCGCGGCCTGCCACTGCAGCTACCGGCATACCGCCGCCGATGACCTTGCCATAGACGCTCAGGTCGGGGGTCACTCCGAACATGCCGCCCAGATTTCCGGCGCGGAAGCGAAAACCGGAAATGACCTCGTCGAAGATGAGCAGAGCGCCATGAGACTGGGTCAGTTGTCGTGCGGTTTGCAGGAACTCGGGCGTCGCCGGCATGAGCCCGCCCATGCCGATAAACGGCTCGACGATGAAGCAGGCCATTTGGTCACCGTGTTTGCGGAAGTTCTCCTGCAGGCGTTCACAATCGTTAAAGCCGGTGACGGCCACCTCGCCGGCAAAGCTGGCGGGAATTCCTTCGCTATCGATCTGCAGAAACCCCTTGCGGTTGTCATCATGGAAGTAAACGCCTTTGAGCCCCCAGGGCTGAGCGCCATGCCACCCGCCGCCGATTTTGAGAACTTGGGTCCGTCCGGTGAAGGAACGCGCAAGCATAATGGCATACATGGTTGCCAGCGACCCGCTGGTTGTAAAGCGCACACGCTCGGCGCCAGTACGTTTACAGAGGATCTCGGCTGCCTCTACCTGAAGCCGGTCGGTAAACCCGGTCTGCAAGCCAAACCCTGCTGCAAAGGCGCGGGCTAAAGCTTCAGTGACGACTGGAGGGTTGTGTCCGAGCAAGTTGGCCAGGTGGCCCTGCCAGAAATCGAGGATATCGTGGCCGTCCTCGTCCTTGAGGTGCGCTCCCCGGGCGGAGACGATACGGGGCGGAAACGGCTGCATCAGCCGCAACTGATGGTTGCCGCCATCGACGAGGTATTGTCCGGCTGTCTGGTTGATGGCGCCGGATCTGGGAGAAAAGCGTGTGTATTCATCCTGAAGTTCCGCTATCAGACGCTTGTGATCTCTCTTCTTCATTTGTTTCCCCCAACCGGGAAGCGGTCAGGTTCCAAGAGCGTATCCTACGCCGGGAAACTGACCGTCCTCAGATTTGGCGTGCAGCATTTCTTTCACCGCCGTCGCCAGGCGGTGGATGCCCTCTTCGATGCGGGCGACAGGCGTGTTGGAGTAGCTGAGGCGCAGTGTGTTTTCCTTGTTCCCCTTGGGAAAGAACGAACCTCCTGGGACGAAAGCGACGTCAAGCTCCAGGGACCGGCGCAAGAGCTCCCGGGCGTCCAGGTGAGGCGGCAGCTCCACCCAGAGAAACAAGCCGCCTGAAGGACGCGAAAAACGAACCCCCTTCGGCATCTCTCGCTCCAGCGACCGAATCATGGCGTCGCGGCGTTCGCGGTAGACGGCGCGCATCCGGTCGAGATTCCTGTCGATGTCGAACATCCTCAGATACGCGGCGACCTGCATCTGGCACAGGGTCGAAGTGTGCAGATCGGTTGCCTGCTTCAGAATCACATACTTTTCATAAAGGGGGCTGCCGGCAGTAAGCCATCCGATGCGCATGCCCGGGCTGAGGATCTTGGAGAAGGTCCCGAGATAGATGACCAGCCCTTTGGTGTCGAGCGATTTGATCGGAGGCAGAGGCAACCCTTCAAAGCGCAGCTCGCCGTATGCGTCATCCTCGACCACTGCTACCGAATAGCGCGCCACAACCTCCGCGAAACGTCGGCGCCGCTCGAGTGACCAGGTGGTTCCGGTCGGATTCTGGAAATTGGGGACTATATAAATGAGCTTAATCCGGTCGCAGTACTCCAACCTTCTTTCCAGCGCGTCAACATCCATCCCTTCTTCATCCGTCGGTATTTCCACCCAGCGCGGTGCGAAGACCTTGAGCGCGGAGATGGCGCCGACATAGGTCGGACTCTCGCACAACACCGTGTCCCCTTCATCGAGGAACAGCTTGCCTGTCAGGTCCAGTGCCTGTTGAGAACCGCTCGTGATCAGGATTTCGTCAGCCGTGACCTGAATGCCGCACTTGCCGCCCATCCTCCGCGCGAGCATTTCCCGGAGCGGCAGGTATCCTTCCGTCGTCGAGTACTGGAGCGCCTGCGGCCCCTCGTCCTCGAGAACCTTTCTGGTTGCTTCTTCCAGCTGTTTTAGGGGGAGCAGTTCAAGCGCCGGCAGTCCGCCCGCAAAGGAAATGATCTCGCCTCGCTGGGTGATCTTCAGCATCTCCCTCACGTCTGAGGCCTTTAACGCATCCATTCTTCGAGCCAACTGCAGGGCCATGCTTACCTCCTGGTGCCAGGCACCCTGGCACTGGGCGCCACGATCTGCGAGGAGCGTCCGTTGGTGGGAGCCGAAGGCCGGCGCGCTCTCGTCACTGATCGTTCGATGTTTCCATCTCCTGTAAGCGGCTATTGTATTGCTTTGGTTGCGAAAAGCAACCGAATGAACCGCTAACTCCGAATTGATGAACCTGCAACGCAACGAATTCGTAAACTGAAAGCAGAATGCGAAGCGTAAAATCAAGCAAATAGAAAGGACCACGATGGCGACTCTGCTGCAAGACCTCCAATATGGCATTCGACAGCTGCGCAGTAATCCCGGGTTCACGCTGGCTGCTGTGCTGTGCATCGCGCTGGGCATCGGCGGCAACTCGGCCGCTTTCAGCATCAGTTATGCCCTGCTGTTTCAGCAATCGCCCGCACAGGACCCGGACCGTCTCGTCCGAATCTATGGGAAATGGGCCAACGGGATCAGTTACGGCTCTTTCTCGTATCCGGATTACCTGGATTTGCGCGGCCGAAACGAGATCTTCTCAGGGCTCGTGATGGAAAGCATCGCTCCCTTCAACCTGAGCGCGGCGGATCGGAACGACAGAATTTGGGGCCAGGTTGTATCCGGTAACTACTTTTCAGAGCTCGGCATAAGACCAATTCTCGGCCGGGGATTTCTGCCCGAAGAGGACCGGACGCAGGGAACGCACCCGGTTGTCGTGATTAGCCGGAGCTTGTGGAAGAACCGTTTCGGCAGCGACCCTGGGGTAATCAACAAGACGGTCCGATTGAACGGCCGCCCTTTTTCGATCATCGGCGTGGGGCCGGACGGTTTTCATGGCACCACCGTGGGCCTTGGGGGAGACCTTTGGGTTCCCGTCTCAATGTTCGAGCAGCTGTTTCCAGGCCGGCCCTGGCTCACGCGGCGCGGCAGTCACTGGATCCAGGGGGTCATCGGCAGGCTCAAACCTGGAGTTGCCATAGGACAGGCAGCAAGCCGCGTGAACGCGATCATGGCCCAGCTGGCGGAACAATACCCGGATACAAACAAAGGTTTGAGTGCGATCGTGTATCGCGATTCCGAAGCGAGGCTGCATCCGGCGGTGCGCGACAGCTTCGTCAATTTCATGGCTCTCATCTTTGCGGTCGTCGGTGCCGTGCTGCTCCTGGCTTGTACAAACGTCGCCGGGCTGCTGTTGGCTCGTTCCTCAGCGCGCCGAAAGGAAATCAGCGTGCGGATGGCATTGGGAGCCAGCCGCGGCCGGCTCGTACGCCAGCTCTTGGCCGAAAGCGTGGTATTGTCGTCGCTGGGAGGTGCTGCAGGGTTTGTTTTGGGCATGTGGCTCGTGCGGCTGATCCAGAGTGTTCAGCCGCCCAGCGATATCCCCATGCAGTTCCATATCGCCCTTGAATGGCGCGTTATAGTTTTTACTTTGGTTGTGACCCTGCTGACCGGGATTCTCTTCGGGCTGGCGCCGGCTCTGGCCTCGGCGAGACATGATCTGGTCACGACGCTCAAAGACGGCGCGCCGCTACTGGGTGGGAGTACGGCACGAGTTCGAAAGGTCCTGGTAGGCGGCCAGGTCGCCCTTTCGTTTGTCCTCATGGTGGGCGCCGCTCTGCTGGTGCAGAGCCTCCAGAACGTCCGCAACCTCGACCTCGGTTTTTCTCCCAACAACCAGTTCATGGGTGTGCTGCAATTGGAACTCAATCAATACGACAAGGCCAGGGTTCAGCAGTTCATGCAGTCTCTCAAGCAGCGGATCGAGAGCCTTCCCGGCGTCGCCGCGGTCGGTTTCGCCGACAACGTGATCCTGAACTTGTCGAGCCAGCAAATGGGCGTCCGCCCGGAAGGTTATCAGCCGCCCTCAGAAGCCAATTACCCATCGATCGATTATAATTTCATCGATGAAGGTTATCTGAAGGCGATGGGGATCGCCGTCTTGCAGGGGCGCGGCTTTGCCGCAACGGATGATGCAAACGCAGCGCCGGTCATGCTGGTGAACCAGGCATTTGCGCAGCGCTTCTGGCCCGGAGAGGACCCGATTGGCAAGCGCGTGCGCACCGCAGGAAAGGAGCATCAAATCGTCGGCGTGGTGAAGACCGGCAAGTACTTCAGCATAGGAGAGGCTCCCAGGGCGTTCATGTACCTGCCCATACGCCAGAACTACACAGGCAACCTGGTTTTTCACGTGCGCACCATGGGCGATCCGGGCAGCTTGATGGAAGCGGTGCGCAAGGAAGTCCGGTTTCTGGACAATACGCTTCCGGCCGCGGAATTGAAAACCATGAACTCCGCGCTCGGCCTCGCATTGCTGCCTGCCCGCCTGGGCGCAGCAGTGGTTTCTGCATTCGCGTTCCTGGCGTTGTTTCTGGCGTCAGTGGGCTTGTACGGCGTCATCGCTCACTTCGTCAGCCAAGGGACTCGCGATATCGGAATACGGATGGCGATCGGAGCGCGCCCGAGCCAGGTGCTTTCGCTAGTTCTTCGCCAAGGAATGGTCACCACCCTGGTTGGCCTCGGAGCCGGCCTTTTGGCCGCGCTGGCGGCAAGCCGCCTCATGAGCGGTTTCCTTTACGGCATCAGCGGGACCGATCCAATCTCGTACGTCGCGGCAGTTTTCGTTTTGGCGATGGTTTCCTCTGCCGCGGTGTTGGTGCCTGCCCGAAGGGCAACCCGGATCGACCCGGCCATCGCATTGCGTGAGTCATGAGCGCTTCGTTGATTACTGCAGCGGTGAACTGATAGGTGCATCTCACAAGCGACAAAGGAGAACGGATATGAAAATACGATCGATTGTGGCCTGCTGGTTCCTATGTGGTGTGGTCGCGTCCGCGCAGACATCGGCGTCGGCCGGCACTTCTCAGGGCCAGGCCCCCTCAGGCTCTCCCCAGGCTCAAGCAGCAACCCCGAGCTGTCCGGAACTTGCGCGGGCGCTCACGACTCTGATGCAAAATGATATGCGCCTGCGCGACTGGGCCGCGCTGGCTCGGTATCGCGAGGCCAATCGCGCTCTGCCGGCGCCGGCAGAAGGGGAGGCCCGTGTCGTATTCATGGGGGACTCGATCACCGACCTCTGGCAGCAGCCGCGCTTCGGCGGCTTCTTCCCCGGCAAGCCGTACGTGGATCGCGGCATCAGTGGGCAGACGACGCCTCAAATGCTCATCAGGTTTCATCCCGATGTAGTGGATCTCAAACCGAAAGCGGTCGTGATCCTCGCCGGCACCAACGATATCGCGGGCAACACGGGACCGATGACGGACGAGCAGATCGAGGCGAATCTTGCGGCCATGTGCGAGATTGCCCGGGCAAACGGCATCCGGGTCGTTCTGGCAAGCCTGCTTCCCGTGAGTGCCTATCATGTGCAGCCAAACAGCACGGCAGTGCCCCAGACGACCGCGCGGCCAATGGCGCGCATTCTGGCGCTCAACGATTGGTTGAAAAAATACGCCGCCGCACACGGACACGTCTACCTCGACTATTTTTCTGCCATGGTCGATGCGGCCGGCCTGCTCCAGGAGGACCTGAGCGCCGACGATCTCCACCCCAATGCAAGAGGTTACGGGATCATGGCGCCCCTGGCCGAGGCCGCGATCGAACGGGCGCTCAAATGACGGAGCACCTACGTTCACTTGACGCTGATGGACTGCACTTTGGCAAGGAGATCGTTCATCGAGCCGTAATTGTAAGCTTTGCAGTAATAGGCTTCGCCGCGATAGTACTGGATGCTGTTGGCGCCGACCCGCCCGTTGCGGCTCAGGCCGCTAGCGAGCATCAGGTCCAGCACCTTGTTGGAGTCCTCGAATCGATCCAGGTTGTGCAGGGCGGCCCCCCGGCCGAACAGAGCCGC
>Ga0315282_10004032_pt1 | contig 25896 bp, 19 predicted proteins | sample YL17G07_20_MG_FD_203693 | JGI IMG/M metagenome (GOLD analysis project Ga0315282, IMG submission 203693) | Sediment microbial communities from Yellowstone Lake, YNP, Wyoming, USA - YL17G07_20 | ecosystem: Environmental > Aquatic > Freshwater > Lake > Sediment | place: USA: Wyoming | collected... | reverse complement strand
TGCGCTCGTCCGAGAGGTGCGCCCGCCGCGGGGCGATGGGCCGGGCGGCCTCGTCCTTGTCTTTGGCCGCCTCGGCGTCTTCGTCGGGCGGCTGGGCGAGGGCGAAGTGCAGCCGCTCCGCGCAGCCATGAAGAAGCCACGAGTCGATCCGCATCCGCTGGTACCCGCGCATCGAGGAGTAAAAGACCGGCACCATCGCCAGCCCCATCAGCATGATGGCCAGCAGGTGCTTGCCGCGCGCCCCGGCCGCAAACAGCATCAGGAACAGCACCGGCAAGAGCATCATCGCGGTCCCGAGGTCCGGCTGGTAGAGCACCAGGGCCGTCGGCGCCAGGGCCATCAGAAACGGCGCCAGGAGGCCCTTGAAGGTCCGGTAATTCTTGCGGTACCGCAAGTAGTAGGCCAGCGACATGATGAGGGCGATCTTCATCAGTTCCGAGGGCTGAAGGTTGACGCCCGTGCCGGGAATGCGGATCCACGAGTACGCGTGGTTGATCGGATAGATGAACCCGGGGATTTCGAGGTGCAGATGCCTCATCGCCGCCAGCACCGCCAGGGCCAGCACGCTGACGCCGTACAGAAAGTAACTCCACTGGGCCAGCCGCGTGTAACTGGGAATGAGGGCAAGCACGAAAACCACCAGCGACACCGCCAGCCACGCCAACTGCTTGGCGGCCACGGTTTCCCAGAACGGGACGGCGTCCGTGCCGCCGCACGTGGCCGCGTAAATGCCGGCGATGCCCAGGCCCGCCAGGGCCAGGGCCGCCGCCAGGAGCAGCCATGGAAACCGATACCAACAATCGCCTCGCAGCATACCGCCTCACCGGGTGCGGGCAGGAAAGCCGCCTTGTGGACGGGCCGCGGTCCAGTATAATAGGTTTCGCGCGCTTGGGCCAGCCTTCATGAGACAAGCCATAGGGAAAGCGCGGGTGGCATGGCCACCCGCCGTTGAGCGGCCATACCGCTCAGCCCGCATAGAGCACGGCCGGGTGAGACCGGCCGTAGCACACGCCGTTTGGGGCGCCCTGGTGATCACGGCGCTGGCGGCAGGGGGGTGTTCGCGCCTCGACATCCTCAACGGCCGCCTCGGCGCCATCGCCGACGAGCAGGCGCGAACGGTGCTCCTCGACGCCCTCTGGGCCCACGGCTCCACCTACCGGTGGGCGGACCACTCGAACCTGCGGGCCGCTGTGGCCTGGACCGACCATTCGCCGCTCGGCGACCGAACGACAGAGATGGTTTGGCTCCTCGACCCCTGGAACAACCGGGTCCGTGTCGATCGGCCGGCCGAACGCACGGTGGCCCTGGCGGTCGGGCCGCGGCTGCAAGTGTTTGCCGATGGCAAAGAGACCTCGGACCTTGCCGCACGCGCACAGGCGGCCGGCGACGTGCGGTTCGTCCGGCAACTGCTGCCCATGCCGTTCAGCCTTACCGAAGACGGGCTGAACATCGCCTGGGCCGGGACGCGCACCGGGCCGGGCGAGGCCCGCGTCTGGCAGCGCCTGCTGGCGACTTCTCGCAGGGCAGGGGACTTCGGCCAAAACGACCGGACGGTGGTGGAGATCCGCAAGGACACGCACCGCGTGGACGACGTGGTCATCCAGTGGCCCGAGTTGCCCCTGCTGGACCGGCCGATGCGAGTGGAGATGGTCGAGTGGTGGGACGCCGGCGGCCTCGCCCTGAGCCGCTTGTGGCGATTCGTTCCCACCGACGAATCCGGGAAGGCCACCGGCCCGGCGATGTATACCGTCCGCGTGAAGCGCCTGGAATTCGACGCCAAGGCGACAGCGGAAGTGTTTCAGAAGCCATAACCGGCGCGGAGCCGCGGGCCCTGGGGGCGCGGCCGCCGCGAATGACGAAATCCGAATGCCGAATGAATGACGAAACGACAATGACCAAGCGGAGCGCCTCCTCGTCGCTCGTCACTGCCGTTTGATTCGTCATTCGGGCTTCATCATTCGTCATTGGAGGCCGCTCGCGCGCTGGCCGCGCCGGCAACACGGCAACCGCACGGGCCTGTATTCGCGTCGAGGGATATATCGAGATGCCCGACTGGAAGGACCCGGAAGACTACCTCGAAGAAGCCGACCGGCTGCTGGAGGACGGCATCTACGAAGAGGCCCTGGCCGCGTGCCGCAAGGCGCTCGCGATCGACCCGGACTCGGCCGCCGCCCACGCCCTGTCGGGCCGGTGCCTGGCTTACCTCAACCGCGTGGATGAGGCCGAGAAGGAACTCCTGCGTGCCGTCGACCTGGACCGCACCAGCGTCGATGCCTGGTTCGGCCTGGCGTTTGTCTCGTGGCTGCGGGCCGACGACCGCGAAGCCCTCGGCCACCTTCAGCGCGCGCGGCGGCTGGCGCCCGACGACGAGGCCGTCCTCGCGCAACTCGTCGGAACCCTCGGCAACCTGGGCCAGTTCGAAGAGGCGGCCAGACTCCGCGAGGAGGCGATCGAAATCCACCCCGACTCGGCCGAGATCGCCTACCAGTGGGGCCTGGTCCTCGTCAAGCAGGGACGCTACGACGAGGCCCTCGGGGCGTGGCGCCAGGCCACCGAGTGGGAAGAGGACTTCCCGGAGTTGCACCTTTCGATGGCGCGGGCCCTGGCGGCCCAGGGCAAACTCCAAGAAGCCCACCAGGAGTTGATGCGCGAACTGGAGTTGTACCCGGATTCCCGCGAGGCGCGCCTGGCCCTCGGCGGATACTACGTCCAGCGCGGCGAGCCGCGAAAGGCCGTCAAACTCTACGAGCAACTCCTGGGCGAGGCCGAAGACGACCCGCGCGTCCACCTGGACCTGGGGATCGCCCTGATGCGGCTTGGCCGCGCGGCCGCCTCGCGGCGGCACCTGATGCGGGCCCTGGAACTCAGCCCCTCCGACCCGCTCATCCTCTCGCACCTCTCCACCGTGCCGCACACCAAGTCCGACACGACGCGGGCCGCACGAGTCCTGAGGCGGGCCCTGCGCCAGGAGCCGCACCGCGACGAACTCTACCGCAACCTCTCGGCCCTCTTCGCCGGGGAAGGCCGGTTCGACGAGGCCGAGGAGGAACTGCGGCGGGCCATGGTCTTTTCGGGCCGCGCCCACGAACTCGAAAACGACCTCGGCGTCCTGCTGGCCATGCAGGGCAAGTTCGACGAGGCCCGCGAGGCGTTCCAGCGCGGCCTCAGGCAGCGGCCTGAGGACCTGCCGCTTCAGATCAACCTCGCCCTCATCGAAGCGGATCTCGGGCGGCACGAGGCGGCCCTTCAGCAACTCGCCGTCCTCGCCAAGAAGCACCCGGCGGACCTCGACGTCCTGGGGAACCTCTCGTCTATCCTCATGGAGATCCGCCGGATCCCCGAGTCGCTCTCGGTCGCGCGGCGGATGTGCGAGCAGGCGCCGTTCGACCCGCGAGGCTACTACCTGACCGGCCGCGCGTACTACGACCTCCAGCAGTACGAGGCGGCCATGGAGGCGCTCGACAGGGCCCAGCGCCTCGACCCGACACAGGTCGACACGGCGATCGCCCTGGGGATGTGCTACGCGGCCCTGGGTCGCTCGAAGGAATGCCTGCGGACGTTCGAGCGGGCCCGCGCCCTGGCGCCGAACGACCCGGATGTGCTGTACAACCTCGGCCTGGCGTACGAAGACGCCATCGCCACGGGCGAGGTCTCGATCAGCGAAGACGACGCCATCGCGCTGTACCGCCGGGTCCTCGAACTCGCCCCGACCTACAAGGCCGCCCAGGACCGCCTCGACGCGCTCGAGCAGTAGCCTGGCCCCCGTGCGAAATCCCTTTCACCGCACAGAGCGCGCGTAGGATGGGTGCTCTGCTCCCACGCGGACGAGTTGGCGGGCTTCGAAGATCGCGTGGGTCCACAGGACCCACCCTACGGGCTGCCGTTCTGTGCGCCCTCTGCGCCCTCAGCGATGAAAGAAACGGACTACCGGACCTCGTCCGGCCCGATGTCGGGCGCCTTGCCCTTGAAATCGTCGTTGATGCCGGGAATGACGACGCCGGCGTCGATGCGTTCGGGGGCAAGGTCCGCCGGGCGGCCGCTCTCGATCGTCCGGTACGGCTCGACCCGCAGGTTACCCTTGCCGAAGGTCTCCGCCGGCAGGGCAGCCAGGGCAAGAGCGAGACAGGCGCAGGCAGCAATGGACCCCATGCCGATTCCCTTTACTGAGGGCAGGTGTATGGTACCAGCAGGTGGGTGGCATGACCACCTTTAATCGCGAACCGCCATAACCTTGCACGAGGGGGCCCCCGGCGTCACAATAGTACGCGAGCAACTTGATTGACAGGGCGCGCATGCCAGGCATCTCCGGCGGCTTCGGCGGACCGCAATTCGACGACGCAACCCGCACGGTCAAGATCCCCGCGACCCGATGGTGGCGGCGGCTGTTGGCGTTCGTCGGGCCCGCCTACATGGTCTCGGTCGGATACGTGGACCCGGGCAACTGGGCCACCGACATCGCGGGCGGGTCGCAGTTCGGGTACACGCTGCTGTGGATCCTCGTCGTCAGCAGCGCCATGGCGGTCCTGCTTCAGGCCCTTAGCGCGCGGCTGGGCCTCGTGACCGGCCGCAACCTCGCCCAGGCCTGCCGCGACGAGTACCCGCCGCTGGTGCGCTACGTCCTGTTTGTCCTGGCCGAGATCACCATTGCCGCCACCGACCTGGCCGAGGCGCTCGGGTCGGCCGTTGCCCTGAACCTGCTTTTCGGCATTCCCATCTTGTGGGCGGTGCTCATCACGGCGTCCGACGTCCTCCTGCTCCTTGTGATCCAGCGGTTCGGCATCCGGAAGATGGAAGCGGTCATCGTGATGCTGATCGCGACCATCGGCATCTGCTTCATCATCGAGATTTTCCTGAGCCGGCCGGAGTGGGCCGGCGTGGCAGCGGGCCTGCGGCCCGGCCCACTCACGAAGGAACAGTTGTACGTCGCCATCGGCATCCTGGGGGCCACCGTGATGCCGCACAACCTGTACCTGCATTCATCGCTGGTGCAGAGCCGCGACGTGGCCCGCAGCCGCATAGGCGTGGCCCAGGCGTGCCGGTTCAACCTCATTGACTCGGCGATTGCGATGAACTTGGCCCTGCTGGTGAACGCGGCGATCCTCATCACGGCGGCGGCCGCCTTCGGGAGCCGCGGCATCCAGGTCACGGAACTCCAGCAGGCCCACGGGCTGCTCGAAGGCCTCCTGGGCAGCCACGTCGCGCCGGTGGCGTTCGCGATCGCGCTGCTGGCGTCGGGCCAGAGTTCGACGGTCACCGGCACGCTGGCCGGGCAGATCACAATGGAAGGATTCATGCGGTTCCGGATGCGGCCGTGGCTGCGGCGCCTCTCGACTCGCCTGCTGGCCATCATGCCGGCGGTCGTCGTGATCCTGATGGTCGGCGACAGCGGGGTGTACCGCCTCCTGATTCTCAGCCAGGTGGTCCTGAGTCTCCAATTGCCCTTCGCCATCGTGCCGCTCATCAAGTTCACGGGCAGCGGGCAGAAGATGGGCCCGTTCGCCAACGGCACGGCGGTCCGGGTTCTGGCGTGGGTCGTGGCGGCGGCAGTCGTGGGCGTGAACGTGTGGCTGGTGTACGGACAGGTACTCGACTGGATGACGGCCGCCGGGCCGTACGGCTGGTTGGTGGCGGCGGCGATGATGCTCGTGGCCGCGCCGCTGGCGGCGCTGCTCGTATGGATGGCCGCCAAGCGCGAGAAGGCGGCCGCCCCCGTGCCGACGGTTTCGCCCGACCAGATCGTCGCGGCGGCCGAGATCGGGGGCAAGCATTTCCGCCGCATCGGCGTTGCCCTCGAGGCCACGCAGACCGACGCCATGACCCTGGCCGAAGCGATCCCCCTGGCCGAGGCCCACGGGGCGGAATTGATCCTGATGCACGTGGTCGAAGGCGTCGGCGCCCAGTGGTTCGGGCCGCAGACCGGCGACGCCGAAAGCCGGCAGGATGAGCGCTACTTCGAGGGCCTCGCCGAGCGCCTCCGCCAGAACCTGGTGGGCCGCGTGGCGGCGGTGCGGCACGCCATCGGCTACGGCAGCATGCCCCAGGGGCTCGTCCGACTCGCCAAGGCCGAGAAGGTGGACCTACTGGTGATGGGCGGCCACGGACACAAGGCACTCGGCGACATCCTCCACGGCGAGACCATTCAGCACGTGCGGCACGGGCTGGACATTCCGGTGCTGGCGGTGAAGAAATAGGGAGATTCTGCGACTGCGCGGCAGGCAGGACTGCCCACCGGGCCGCGTCCCCTTTCTTGTGGGCAGCGGGCAGTCCTGCCTGCCGCGCCGGACGTAGGCCGGGGCGAAGCCCCGGCATCTTCGTCCGCGGGGTGAGCCATGGGCCGGGGCTGCGCCCCGGCCTACATAGTGGGCGAACGCCACGTCCGCCCAGCCAGGTCGTCGGCGAGCGCGGCGGCGAGGAGGGCCGAGAATTTGCTTCCGCCCTGCCGCCTGCCGTGTGTAGAGTACGCGCACCGACTTTCCTGAACCTCGATTCTCGAAAGGAGTTGCCACCCGATGAGCATGCCCGCGAATATCCGCATCCGCCTGAGCCTGATGATGTTCCTCCTGTATGTCATCTGGGGATCCTGGGCGGTCGTAGCGTATCCCTTCTTCGTGGGCCTGAAATTCGACCCGTGGGTCATCAGTTTCCTGATGAGCATGGGGTCGCTGGCGTGCATCGTTGTGCCGTTCATCGGCGGCCAGATTGCCGACCGCTGGCTTCCCACGCAACTCTTCCTGGCCATCATCGGCCTGGCCGGAGGCGTGTTCCTGCTGTTGATGGCCGTCGCGAGGGACCAGTGGACGATGCTCCTCCTGATGGGGGGCTATGCCCTGCTGTTTGCGCCCACGTTGCCGCTGACTAACTCGCTGGCGTTCCATCACCTGAGCGACCCCGACCGAGAGTTTGGCGGCATCCGCGTCTGGGGCACGATAGGCTGGATCGTGGCCGGACTGGGCCTGACACTCTGGCGGCACATGTGCGACCCGGAGTTCGGCAGACTCCTGTCGGGCTTCAGCATGACCGGTGACTGGTTCAGCCAGTTCTGGAAGGTGTGGTGGAACCCCTCGGGCACGTGCGTCCAGGGCGACCTCTTTTACCTGGCCGGGGGTTGCTCGCTGGCCTTCGGCCTCTTCTGTTTCTTCCTGCCGCATACCCCGCCGAAGCGCGAAGGCGTCAATCCGCTGGCGTTCCTGGAGGCGCTGAAACTGCTGAAAGACAGGAACTTCCTCGTGTTCCTGGTGATCGCCTTCGTGGTGACGACGGAACTGAATTTCTACTACATCCCGACGCCGAGTTTCCTGGCCGACATCGGCATCGCCCCGGCCAACGTGCCGTCGGTCATGACCATCGCCCAACTCGCCGAGATCGTGGTCCTGGCGTTCCTCCTGCCGCCAGCCATCAAGAGGTTCGGCCTCCGCTGGACGCTGGCGCTGGGCGTCATCGCATGGCCGCTGCGGTATGTCATCTTCGCCATCGGCGAACCGACGTGGCTGGTGGCGGCGGCCCTGACGCTCCACGGGTTCGGGTACGCGTTCTTCTTTGTGGCGTCGCAGATTTACGTCAACAACGTGGCCCACTCCGACATCCGCGCCAGCGCCCAGAGCCTGCTGACGCTCGTGACCGTGGGCTTCGGCATGTGGCTGGGGGCCCACATTTACACCTTCACCAAGGTCCTATTCACTTTCGCCGAAGGCGGCGTCGAGAAAACCAACTGGACGGCCGTGTTCCTGGTGCCCTGTGCCCTGACGGCCCTTTGCGCGCTGGCTTACCTGGTCTTCTTCCGGCCGCCCGAGAAGCAGTTGGCGGCCGAGGAGGCGACGGTGTAACCGACGCACTACGGCGCTACGGGGCGCCGGTTCGCCGTCCGGCTGCGGACGTGCGCTGAGCCCGTCGCCGTACCGGCGACTGCTGAACGCCGCTGACGAGCCCGCCGGCAAGGGCCCCTTGCCATGCCACTGAGCCTGCGACTTCGCCTCGGCACGATGATGCTCCTCCAGTACGCCATCCCGGGCGCATTCGCCCCCGTGGCATACATCTACTGGCTGTCGCTGGGGTTCTCGAATTCGCAGATCGTCGACATGGGCATCCTGGGGGGCGTGATCGGCCTCGTCTCCCCCTTCATCGGCGGGCAGATCGCCGACCGCTGGGTGCCCACGCAGTACTACCTGGCGGCGGCAAACATCCTCGGCGCGATGATTCTGGTGTTGATGGGCATCCGGCACGATTACCTTACCATCCTCCTTCTCTCAGGCGTCTACGCGCTGCTGGTGGGGCCGACCGGTCCGCTCACCAACTCGCTGGCCTTTCATCACCTGAAAGACGCCGCGCGCGAGTTCGGCTCCATCCGCGTCTGGGGCACCATCGGCTGGATCATCGCGGGGCTGGGCCTGACCCTATGGCGGCACCTGTACGATGTGGCGTTTGTCAGCCTCCTGGCCGACTTCCGGCTAGACCTGGCCTGGCTGGGCGACTTGTGGCGCCTGTGGTGGTCGCCCTCGGCCCGGTCGCTCGGCGGCGACCTGTTTTTCGTGGCGGGAGGGTGCTCGCTGGCGCTGGGCCTGTTCAGCCTGGCGCTTCCGAGCACGCCCCCCGCGCGGCAGGGGGTCAACCCGCTGGCGTTCCTGGAGGCCCTGAAACTCCTCAAGGACCGCCACTTCGCCATCTTCCTGGGCATCGCGTTCGTGGTCACCACGGAACTCTCGTTCTACTACACGCCGACCTCCAAGTTCCTGAAGGACCTCGGTATCGCGGAGGCCAACGTTCCGTCGGTGATGACGATCGCGCAGATCGCCGAGATTTTCGTCCTGGCGCTGCTGTTGCCGCTGGCGACCCGCAAGATCGGCCTGAAGTGGACGCTGGCCCTGGGCGTCATCGCGTGGCCTCTCAGGTACGTCATCTTCGCCATCGGGCAGCCCTTATGGCTGGTGGTGGCGGCCCTGGCGTTTCACGGGTTCGGGTTCGCGTTCTTCTTTGTGGCGTCGCAGATTTACGTCAACAACGTGGCCCACAGCGACATCCGCGCGAGCGCCCAGTCTCTGCTGGCGGTCGCGCTGGGCATCGGGGGACTGCTGGGCGGGTACATCTTCAACTTCGTCATCAACGTCTTTACCTATGGTCCGGCCCGGGACGTGTGGCCGTTCATGAAGCCGGTCTACGCGGCCATCAAGTCATACCTGGGCACCGACGCCGGCCCCGGAACCGTCACGGAGTGGACGTACCTCTTCCTCTTCCCGTGCGCGCTAACGTCGCTGTGCGCTGTGGCCTACCTCATCCTGTTCAAACCGCCGCGGGAGCAGTTGGCGGCGCAGGAAACTCCGGCGTAGGCTCTCCCATGTGCATCACTTCGGGCAGCGTGCCCCCGGCATCCGTTCCGTTGGCATGCATGCCTGCGCAGCGCCGGCGTGGGCATGCCGCCCAACGTGATCCCTTGCGCCGCCCCGTCGCCGTACCGGCGACTTACGCGCGGGCGTTTGGGTCGACTTCCAGCGCCACCAGGCTCACGTCATCCGCCAGGTGGTCGCCGCCGGTGGCGGCGCGGACGGCATCGAGGACCGAGTCCAGCAGAGCCTCGACCGGCAGGAGGGCCGAGACCCGGATGATCTCGAAAAGACCCGCGGGGTCGGCCTGGCGGCCGGGGGCCACGCGCTCGGCCCCGTCGCTGTAGACGACCAGCCGTTCGCCCGGTTCGAGGCGCCGCCGGCAGACGTCGAACGCCGCATCGCCGAAGATGCCCAGCAGGGGCCCCTCGCCGTCGAGCGGCTCCAGCGCCCCCTTGGTCCCCACCACCAGCGGCCTCGGATGCCCGCCCCGGGCGTAAAGCAACTCGCGGTTCACCTCGTTGTAGATACCATAGAATATGGTGATGAACGGCGTCTCCCGGAGTTGGGCAGACAGGAGGTCCGCGTTCAGCAGCGCCAGCGCCTCGCCGGGCGAGATCAACTCGTATTGCTTCCCCTCGATGCGCTTGGTCTGGAGGCTCTTCTTGACGAAGACCGTGAGCAACGCCGCCGGTATGCCGTGGCCCACCGCGTCGGCGACGTAGAAGCCCACGTGCTCCTCGTCGAGGCGGAAGACGTCGTAGAAGTCCCCGGCGACCCACGCCGCAGGCTCAAGCCGGGCGGCAAACCGGGCGCCCGCCAACTCGGGCAGGCGCTGCGGCAGGAAGTCGCGCTGGAGGCGCTGGGCCAGGCGCAACTGCTCGTCGAGGTGCCGCGTGTACTCGCGCAGGCGCCCCAGCGCCCGGGCAGCCGTCCGCGTGGCCGCGGACAGGCTTCCGAGGCGTGCCGCCAGTTCCTCGGCGTCCTCGTTGAGCGAGAGGAAAGCCGTCACCCCCGCCCGGTACAGGGCAATCCGCTTCTGGCGCGGCAGCAGGCCGTCGACGATCAGGACGGGGACCGCCGTGTCGCGCAGGCGTGCCGCTGCGCCGAGGGCCCGCTCCATCGCCTGCACGTCCTCGGCGGGGACGTCGACCAGCACGGCGTCGGCCTCGATGGATTCCGGCAGTTGGCCGCCGGGTGCGGTCTCCACCGTGGCCCAGGCCGGATCGAGCATCGCCGCCAGGCGCTCGGCGATCCCGGCGCGGTCCGTCAAGAGGATAATGTGAAGAGGGCGCCAAGGGGATGGCTTAGCGGAACTGGCGGACCCAGAGGACGCGATCATCGAAGAAACAGACGCTCCGCTCATGGCCGCTGCCGCCCACCTTCTGTGCCCGGACGCCGTAGTCCCAGACGGTCTTCGTATGCCCTTCGGCCCGATCGGCCGGAAGGGTCTCATCCCGCTCTTCGCCAGGTCTGCCCCACGCCATCTGGACCTGAAGGGGGGTCATCCCTTCTTTGACCTCCCGGCGCAAGATGGCCTCCTGCTTATTCTTCGGCACATCCACCCACTTCTGATAAACCCCAATTTCCTGAAGGTACGCCAACTGGATGCTCAGGGGCTTGTCGCTGGCCTCCAGGTACAGGAACTTGGCCTGCTCCAGCGGGGTCATCAGGTGCATGTAGACGTCGCGCTGGGTCTGCTTGTGGCTGCTGAAGGTAATGATGGCGCAGCCCGAGGCGAACGTGAGGGCGACCAGCGCAACCGGCAACAGGAGCCGGGAGGGGCGAAATGACGAATGACGGAATCCGAATGACGAAGGAATGATGGAACGGAAATGACGAATGAAGGCACAAAAGCGCCCCAACGTCTTTCTCTTGCCCAGGCGCCGCGCGCCTTCGTCATTCGTCATTGGTTTCTCATTCGTCATTCGGATTTCGGACTTCGTCATTGGGCGGTTGTCAGCCTCTCCAGGTCTTCGAAGAACCCCGGGTATGTCTTGGCCACGCACTCCGCGTCGGCAATCCGGATGCCGCGCGCCCTCAGGCCCACGACCGCCAATCCCATCGCGATGCGGTGGTCGCTATACGTTGCCACCGTGGCGGGCTGAATCTTTTCCGGCGGCTCAATCCGCAGGCCGTCGGGCTTCTCCTGGACGCGGGCGCCGAGGCGCGTCAGTTCCGTGGCCAGCGCCCGGAGGCGGTCCGATTCTTTGACGCGCAGGTTGGCCACGTTTTCGATGACCGTTGGCCCCTCGGCAAAAAGGGCCGCCGGCGCCAGGGTCGGCACCATGTCGGGCATGGCGCCCAGATCGATGCGGATACCGCGCAACCTCTTCGGCCCGGCGAGCGTCACCCCCTGGTCCGTCCACGCCACCTCGCAGCCCATCTCCATCAGGACATCGGCGAAATGGGCGTCGCCCTGGGCGCTGGTGGGCGTCAGGCCCTCGATGGTCACCCGCCCGCCCGTCACGGCGGCGGCGGCAAGGAAGTAACTGGCGCTCGAGGCGTCGGCCTCAACGGTATACCGGCGGGCCCGGTACGTGGCGGGCGCGGGCACGTCGAACCGGCCGTGCTGCGTCCGGCGGACCTCAACGCCGAAGTCGCGCATCACCGCCAGCGTCATGTCGGCATAGGGTTTCGAGACGAGGCCGCCGGCGACCTCAATGGCCACCGGCCCCGCGGCCGCCGGGGCAGCCATCAGCAGACCCGACAGGTACTGGCTCGACACGCCGCCGCCGACGCGTACCCGCCCGCCCGCCAGGCCAGCCGTCTCGACGAGCACCGGCGGGCACCCGGTGCCGGCCACGCTCTCGGCCCGCACGCCCAGCGCCACCAGGCCGTCCAGCAGGTCCTGGATGGGCCGCTCGCGCATCCGCGGCGACCCGTCGATCCGGTACTGCCCGCGTCCGGCCGCCACCAGCGCGGTGATGAACCGCGTGGCGGTGCCCGAGTCGCCCGTGAAAAGTTCCTTGGGCCCCGGCGGCACGTGCCCCGCGCAGCCCGTGACGGCCATGCGGGCATGCGGAAGGTCGATGTCGACCCCAAGGCCGAGCGTGCGCAGGGCCTCGGCGCAGATGAGCGTGTCGTCGCTCAGGCCGACGGATTCCAGGACGCTTTCGCCCTCCGCCAGGGCCGCCACCACCAGCGCCCGGTTCGTCAGGCTCCGCGACCCCGGCGGCCGGATCGTGCCGCTCACAGGGCCCGCGGCAGGAATGATCTCTCGCACGCTCATGCCTAGACTCTATCCGGGGCCGGGGCGCCATGCAAGGGCCGCGGCCGCCGGCCGTGCCTGTCGCCATTCCCTCTTACCGCTCCCTGCGCTTTCTGCGTGCTCTGCGGTGAGCACTCCCGGCACAGACTCACACCGGACCGACCTGTCCAGAAAGGGCGTCTCCCTCAATCCCACTCGTTTCCACCGGCACGATCGATCGCCGCGCGGCGCCAGCGGGAAGCGGCCCGCGCAGGCGGACGCGAACGTAGCGCTCCGACAGGCCTTCGGCCCCGCCGTCCGGCAGCATCTTCTCGATCACTACCTGCGCCGTTCGCCCGACCAATGAGGCGCGATACGCCTGGGCCAGGGACTCGCCGAGGCCCGCGGCCCGGCGTCGCCGGTCCTGGATGACGGCCTTCGGCACGTCCGGCTTCATCGCGGCCGCGCGGGTTCCCGGACGCTTCGAGAACGGGAAAACGTGGAGGCGCGAGAAGGCGGCCTCGCGGCACACGCGGAGCGTCTCGGCAAACGCCTCCCCGGTCTCGCCCGGAAAACCCACCAGAACGTCGGTCGTGATGGCCGGCTGCGGGACCGCCCGGCGGATGCGCTCGACGACGGACAGGAAGTCCACGGTGGAGTACAGGCGTCCCATCCGCGCCAGGACGCCGTCATCGCCCGACTGGAGCGGGATGTGCAGGTGCGGGCAGAGGCGCTCCGGTTCGGCGGCCATGAGCCCCAGCAGGCGGTCGCTCACCTCCATCGGCTCGATACTCGACAGGCGCAGCCGCCCGAGGCCCGGCACCTCGAGCATCTGCTCCAGAAGGTCGGCAAGACTCAGGGGCGGTTCAACGTCCGCCCCATAGAGACCCAGGTGGATGCCACAGAGGACGATCTCGCGGAACCCCGCGGCGACGAGATTCGCAACTTGCTCGAGCCCTGCTTCCGGCGGCGCAGAGCGGACCATCGGCCTGACTCTCGGCACGATGCAGTAGGCGCACGACGCAGGACAGCCGTCCTGGATCTTGAGCAAGGCGCGCGATCTATCGAGTGCGGAACGCGGCGTGCGAAGTGAGGAATGGACAGCGAGAGACAGGCCGTGGGCGGCAGGCAGCAGGCGGCGGCCTGGCGGCGGGGCCGTCTCTGCCTTACCCGCAGCCTCATTCCTTACTCGGCATTCCGCACTCCGCATTCCGCACTCTTCAAGAAACCTCGCCACCCGGTCCTTGTCGGGTTCGACCAACAGGAGGCCCGCGAGATTCCGAAGCGAGGCGTCCTCGGCCGCCGGGTGTGCCGCACAGCCGGTTACGATGACGCGGGCGCCGCAGCGCAGGGCACGGCGGACCCGCTGGCGCGACTGGCGGGCCGCCTCGCCGGTCACCGTGCAGGTGTTGACGATGACCAGGTCGGCGGCATCCTCATACGGCGCGTCGGCCCAGCCAAGGTCGCGCAAGGTCGACGCCAGGTTCTCGCCTTCGACCTGGTTGACCTTGCACCCAAAGGAGACAACCTGAACACAGGCTGCATTTGCCATGATACGGTGACTTTACCGGCGGCTCCGGGGCGGTTCAAGGGACGCTTATGGGCGAGATGACGTAGAGCAGCGCGCGTTCAGCGGGGAGCCGAAGGTCGAAGATCCGCCGTGGCGGAAGACCGTACGTCGTGATCGGCGGGCAGGCTGCCCAAGCACAAACATCTCGCCCCTGCCGTTCACGACGCCGGGCGACGGCGCGGCCAGAACAGGAGGATGAGCAGGGCCACCCCCGCGCCGATGGCCCAGTAAGGGACCGTCGGCGCCGGCTCCGGCCTCGGCGGCGGCGGGGCAAGCGACAGCGGCTTTCCGGCCCGGACCCATGCCGTGTACAGGAGTTCGGCCACGTGACCGGCGGCGCCGCGCATGGCAGCGGCCTCCGGCGAGTTGCGCTTTTCCAGTTCCTGCTTGAAGGCGGCGTAGTAAGCCTTGGCGGCGTCGGACGTGTCGCCGTCGAGGTCGGCCAGGGTCTTGGCCGGATTATAGTTCGCCCTCTGGCGCGCGATCGTCTCGGCCTCCAGGATGGGCTTCTGGCGGCTCCACGCCTCAATAAGCCAGTCGAAGACGTCGCCGAGCGGGCTGGAGAGGCAGGCCAACTCGTAGCGGCCCTGGCGCACCTGGGCCTTGTAGAAGTCGGCGTTGCGGTTGACGAGGCCGATCTCGAGGGCCTTGTGGATGCCGTCGTTGCCGCTCATCTTGCCATCATAATTCTTCGATACATGAAAAGGCTGGTGAAGGTCGGCGCCGTAGTGCAGGAGGTCGCCGGCGTAAAGGAAGACGTCGTCCGTGCGTCCGGCCGTCAGCGCGTCGACAAGGGCCCCGAGGGTGTCCACGGTGGTCCAGGGCGCGGTCCCGCCCGTCTTGAGGGCCTCGGCGCCGAACTGCTTCTCGGCGGCCGCCCGCTCGCGCGGGAAATCCTTGAACGGGTACGGCTCCTGGGTGATGGCGTCGATGTCGAAGAAGTGCTTGGGATGCTCCTCGTCCCAGCCGGCGGCGTCCTTCTTGCGCCGCTGGTCGGGGGCCAGGGCGGCCTGGACGAGCCGCTTCAGGTCGTCCTCGCCCGAGAAGAGGCCGCGCAGCGGCTCAGGGCACCGGTCAATCGCCTCCTCGGTGATGATGACGTGGGCACGGTCGCCCCAGGCAAGTGCGGCGGGCGGGAGGGCCAGTGCCAGCCCCGCCATGCCGACCAGTGCGAGCAGCATCAGGACGGGCGGCTCGGCCGGACAGGCATGCCCGCCGAACGGATGCCGCGGGCACGCCACCCGACGCCTGAATAGGGTCCTGACGCTCATTCGGTTTGGGGCTTGGGCGGCGGCAACTGGTCGCCCGCCGGAGCCAGTCGGGAGAGTTCCGCGGAGAGGGCCGGCTGGATCGGCTCCAGGTCCATGCTCTTTCTCAGGTGCTCGATCCCCTTTGCCTTGTCGCCGGTCCGGATCAGGAGTTGGCCGTACTCTCGGTGTGCGGCGGGGTTGTCGGGGTCGGCCGCCACGCCCTTGGCCATGGCGAGTTTGGCGTTGTACATATCATTCTGACTCAAGTAGAACTTGCCGAGGTTGATGAACGCCTGGCCGTTGTAGGGGGTGGCCCGGGTGCCCTTTTCGAGTTCTGCGAGGGCCTTCTGCGGCTCGCCGAGTTGCACGCAGCAGGCGGCGGCGTTCTGGTAGGCCCGAACGATGCCCGGGCTGAGTTTCGTGGCCATGTCGTAGTTGAAGACCGCCGACCGGAGGTTCCCCAGCGCCTGTTCCGCCATGCCGCGGTTGAAGTAGTAGTCGCCTTTGTCGGGGTTGACGTGGATGGCTTCTTCGAACGCGGCCCGGGCCTGCGTGTAATCCCCGGCGCGGTAGGCCTCGATGCCCGTCGTGTTGTACCGCATGTCGGGATCTTCGCAGCCGGCCGCCAGCATCAGGGCCCCAAGAATCGCAAGCCCCGCCAGCAGGCCGGCAGGCCGCTCGACCGCGCTGGCGACAGGCCGGCCGCCTGCGAAAAGACCTTCTCTTGACCTTCGCCGCGCCATGGGTGCCTCCTCGCGATTGGGCCGGCCGGATCTTCGGCGCGCGCCGACCCGCCACTAGTGCAAGATTATCGGGCCGAAACGGACCCCGTTCAAGCAAAAACCCCGGCTGGGCCGCGGCGACTGACGCACGTGGCCGGCCGCGCGCCACGCCGTCGTCCGCCGCGGCGGATCCTCGACCTTCGGCTCCCGGTTCCCGCTGTTGTCGTTGGCTCCGCGATTCCCTTGCAGGACGGGCACGGGGCCCCGTATAATCGGGCGTTTGGCGGTCTGCCGGAGAAGAAGATTGCTGGCGAAGCGTGTGATCCCGTGCCTGGACGTGGACCGCGGCCGCGTGGTCAAGGGAACCAAGTTCCTCGACCTGCGTGACGCGGGCGACCCCGTCGAGGTGGCGGCCCGCTACGACGCGGAGGGGGCCGACGAACTGGTGTTCCTCGACATCACGGCCAGCCACGAGGAGCGGGACATCCTCCTGGAGATCGTCCGTCGCACGGCCGAGCAGGTCTTCATGCCGCTGACGGTCGGCGGGGGCATCCGCACGCTCGACGACATTCGGCGGCTCCTCCAGGCCGGGGCCGACAAGGTTTCCATCAACTCCGCCGCCACCCGCGACCCCGATTTTGTCCGGCAGGCGGCCGACCGCTTCGGCAGCCAGTGCATCGTGGTCGCCATCGACCCCAAGCGCGTCCGCGACGAAGGCGCGCCTTCGACAAGCCCAGCGTCCAGGCCGGAGATCTGGCGCGTCTACATCAACGGCGGCCGGGTCCCGACCGACCTGGAGGCGGTGTCGTGGGCGCGGCGGGTCGAGGCGCTCGGGGCCGGCGAGATCCTTCTGACCAGCATGGATGCCGACGGCACGCAGGACGGGTACGATATCCCCATGACCCGAGCGGTGGCCGAGGCCGTCACCATTCCCGTCGTCGCGAGCGGCGGGTGCGGCTCCCCCGAGCACGTGGTGGAGGTCCTGACCAAGGGAAAGGCGAGCGCCGCGCTGGCGGCCAGCATCTTCCACTACCGCAAGTTCTCCATCGCCGAGACGAAGGCGGCGATGGCCCGGGCAGGCGTCCCGGTGAGAGACCGTTTGAAACCGACGGCGGCCGGGGCGGTGTAAGCCGCGGCGCCGGCGATTGTGCCTCTCTCCCGACGCGGGAGAGGGGCAGGGGTGAGGGGTTCGCGGCGGGGTGGCATGGTCACGCGCCGTTGCGTGGCCATGTTCCTGCGACGGTTTAGACTCATGGCCACGCAAGAACGCCCGCCACGGCGGGCAGGCGGTGGCCATTCCACCGGCAACCGACAGCGGTGACCGTTATGACCGACGACGCGAAAAAACGGCCGCAGACCATGGAGGAAATCCTGGGCCTGGCCCTGGAGCACGGGGCGTCCGACATGCATCTGAAGGTCGGGCAGCCGCCCTTCTTGCGCGTCAACGGCCAGATCCGACCCACCGACGGCGCGCCGCTCAGCGCGGCCGACGTCCTGGAACTGGCCGGCCAGATCATGGATCCGCGTGCGAGAAAATCCCTCGAGGAGGTCGGCAGCGCGGACTTCTCGCACACGACTCGCGGCGGCGACCGATTCCGCATCAACGTCTATCACCAGCGCGGCCTCACGAGCCTGGCGGCGCGGCGCGTCATGCGGTTCGTCGGCGACTTCGAGGAACTCCACCTCCCCGCCGGACCGATGCAGACGATCTGCAAGTCCCGGCAGGGGCTGGTCATATTCTCGGGCGTCACAGGTTGCGGCAAGTCGACGAGCATCGCCTCGTGCCTCGCGTATATCAACGATCACCGGCGATGCCACATCGTGACGATCGAAGACCCCATCGAGTTCCTGTTCGAGGACAAGTTGGCGTTCGTCGACCAGCGGGAGATCGGCTCGGACGTCCCTTCGTATGACCTGGCCCTGAAATACCTCCTGCGCGAAGACCCCGACGTGGTCATGGTGGGCGAGTTGCGCGACAAGGATGCGGTGGAGGCCGCGCTGCGGGCGGCCGAGACCACCCGCCTCGTCTTTACGACGGTGCACGCCGCCAGCGCTCCCGGCGTCCTGGTTCGGGTCCTCGACTGGTTTACGCCCGAGGAACGCCACCTGATCCGCGAGTCGCTGGCGTCGAACCTCGTGGGCGTCGTCTGCCAGAAACTCCTGCCGTGCACCGATCCCAACGTCTCGCGGGTGCCGGCGACCGAAATTCTGCTCTCCAGCCCCGCGGTCCGCAAGACGATCCGCGACGGCGACACGGTCCACCTGGCTACCATCATCAGCGTCGAGAACGACCAGGGGATGCACGACTTCACCCAGGACCTTTCGCGGCTGGTGCGGGAAGAGTGGGTGGATCCCAAAGTGGCCTACGACATGGCGCCGAATCCCGAGGCCCTGCGGCTGTCCATCCGAGGCATTGACGTGAAAAAGGGAACGATTCGATGATCACGGAGCAGGCCCGTTGCCTTTGTGCGGCGGCCCTCCTGAGCCGCCGCGCACGCGCCGTGCGAGGAGTTTGTCTGGCGGCGGCCATCATGCTGGCGCTGGCGGCTTCCGGCGCCTCGGCCGGACAACCTCCGGCGAATTACTCTTTCGGGGTCGAGCAACCGAAACTCTACGACCCCCCGCTGCTGGCATTGAGCATCGTAAAACTGATCCTGCTGGCGGTCTTCACGGGCGTGGTCTTCTACGTGGACAACTGGGCGCTGCTGGACATGCGCTTCGTCAACACCAGCCCGATTGTCTGGGGGGTCGTCATTCTGCTGGCCACGCTGGCGGGGGTGGGCACGGCGGCGCTGGTTCCTTTCTTCTGGATCGGCCTCCCGCTGGGCATCATCCTGTACGCCGGCGCCGCGATGACCTACGCGAACCACCGCAACTCCCTGGTGACACCGCCCTTGCGGGTGCTGACGGGGGCCCACCTGGAGCGGATCAAGCGGCGCCTGTCCGGCCGCAAGCCCGTCGACTCGTCGGCGGGCGTCTACGCCGGCGCCGGCCGCGACATCATCTTCATGGGTCTGGACGACCTTCCGATCCGCCCGGCCGCCGACAGCGAGTTGGCTCGCGAGGCCAATGCCGAGGTCGAGCGGGTGCTCTACGACGCCATCGTGCGGCGGGCGTCGATGGTCGGGTTCATCGCCCGTCCGCAGAAGGGCGAGGTCCGCCTCCGCATCGACGGCGAGATGTTCGCCGGCGGCAACATCGACCGGCCCGTGGCGGACCACTTCCCGGCGGCGGTCAAACGCCTCGCCGGGCTCGACCCGGCCGAGACGCGCAAGCCCCAGGAGGGCCGCTGCCGCGCCGTCGTCAGCGGCCAGACCTTCGACCTGCGCGTCAAGACCGCCGGCACCGTCAAGGGCGAGCAGGTCGCCATCCGCATCGTGGACCTCCTGACCAGCCAGCGGCGACTGGAAGACCTGGGGATGTCCGCCGACCAGGTGACGGCCCTCAAGGAAGCCCTGTCGCAAAGGCCGGGCCTCGTGCTGGTGTCGTCGCCAAAGGACTCCGGCCTGACCACGACGCTGCACGCGTGCCTGCGCTACTTCGACCGATACCTCAACAACGTCATCCTTTTCGAGGCGCACCCGGAGGTGGAGATCGAGAACGTCCAGCACGTGGCGCTCAACCAGGAAGACGGACCGGTGGCCTCGGCCGAGGTCCGCAGCCGCGTGCGGATGGAACCCGACGTCGTCGGCATCGATTCCCTCTACCTGGCCGACGTCGCGCAAATCCTGGCCGAGGCGGCCAACGAGCACACCGTCGTCATCGGCCTCCGCGCCGCCGACTCCGGCCAGGCAATCACGCGGGCAGGAGGGCTGTTCGGCTCGCGCGAGCCCCTGGCCCGACGGCTCCAGATCGTCCTTAACCAGCGGCTGGTGCGCCTGCTGTGCCCGGAGTGCCGCGAGGCCTACCGGCCGAACCCCGAGTTCATCCGAAAGGCGAACCTGGGCAGCCAGCGCGTCGAAGTGCTCCACCGCGCCCCCACCCGGGCCGTGATCAGGGACGGCAAGGAGGTCGTCTGCCCCCGGTGCCACAACGACCGGTACATCGGGAGGACCGCCATCTTCGAACTCATGCCGATCAACGACGAGGCTCGCGGCCTGATCGAGCGCAGCGCGCTGACCGACCTGAGGACCTACGCCCGGAAACTGGGGATGCGCAATCTCCAGGAACAGGGCCTCCAAATGGTCATCGAGGGCCGGACCAGCATCGAAGAGGTGCTCCGCGCCATAAAGCAGGAAACGTAACGCACGCGCCTCGCGGGGAGCCGAAGGTCGAAGATCCGCCGTGGCGGACGACCGCGTCGATAACGCGACCGGCCGGTCACCAACAAGGCCATCGGGAGTAAGGAAGGCAGGGAACGTGCTTCTGAACATTCTAGCCCTCGTGGCGACGGTGGGCGTGGCGTACATGAGCGCCGTGCAAGGGGCGTATCGCGCCCTCCAGACGCTGGTGGCGTGCATCCTGGCGGGCGTGGTGGCGTTTGGCCTGTGCGGCCCGCTGGCGGGAATCGGCCCCGCCGACGACGCCCGGAGCGTCTGGTATTATGCCGCCGACGCCTTCTTCCTCTGGGCCGTGTTCACCTTCGTGTTCATGGCGCTTCGCACGGCAGGCAACGCGTTCCTTGTCAACGAGCCGGCGTTTCCGTACTACATCAAATTCCCAGCGGGCGGCATTCTCGGATTCGCCACCGGGTACCTGACTGTCGGCGTGTGCGTCGTCTTGGTGCAGATGCTGCCGGTGGCCCCCGACTTCCTGGGTTACACGCCGTTCGAATTCGTCCCGGCCACGAGCGAGACGCAACAGGACGTTATCAAGGCCGGCGAGCCGTTGTGGTTCTCCTGGGACCGGGGGGCGCTCAACTTCTTCGGCTATCTCTCGTCGAAACCCCTCGGATCGGAAACCTCATGGTTCTTCCGGCGCTACGGCGACGTGTATCCGCCGGAAGACCTCCGCCCGGCGGGGTACAAGGGGACCCTCGATGCCGACGACGTCCTCTACTACCACTGGTACCGGCGGTTCCTGGCGACGCGCTGGCGCGGATACCGCTACGTCGTCAGCCCGCTGCCAAGGGGGACCCGCGGTGTCGCCGAGGGCGTCGGCCTCGTCCTCGAGGCTGACCGCGCGACCACCATGAACGACCTCGAGATGCGCGCCGTGGCAGTAGAGCGGACGGATACCATCGAGGGCTTCCCGCAGTTCCGGCCGCCGGCCGGGGACGACTTCCTCCTGGCGACCTTGATGCTGCGGCCGACCAAACTGCCGCAGACCATCGAGAGCACGCAGTTCGTGCTGGTTACCAGTCTGGGAGAGAAACTGCCGAAGCCGCCGCTCCTTTACGGTCAGACCATGGCCGGAAGGGAATCCGGCGAGATCGCCCTGCGCCCCAACGCCCCGAAGACCAACGTCCACGGGCGGAGCCTCGCCCCCGCGCAGGCGGGCAAGCCGGGCCGCTTCCTGGCGGAAAGCGCCACGTTCGACTTCGTTTCACCCAGCGAGCGCACCGTCAATACCTTGATCTTCATGATACCGAAATCCAAGGGGCTCGACGCCGTGAGGATTCTGTTTGAGCCGCCGGCGGCGGCCAAGCCCCCTCCAGCGGCGCCCGCCAAGGCCGAGAAGGGCACGCCCGCGACGGCGAAGCCGGCAGGGGCGAAAGCGCCGGCCCCGGCGCCGTAGCCGCAGGGCCGCCCGTCTTCACCAGCCCAGGGCTCCTGTAATGGAGAGTCGGGCGCCGAACCATGGAAGACCTCACCAGATACCTGTGTGACCTCGCGAAGCGGCGCGGGGCCTCTTTCGCAGACGTCCGCGTCCTGCACCGCCAGTCGGAGAGCGTGCTGGTGCAGGATGGCCGCGCCGACAAACTGGCCGCCTCCACGGACCGCGGGGTCGGCGTCCGGGTCCTGGTCGGCCGGTGCTGGGGGTTCGCGTCGGCCGACAGCCTGGAGCGGCCGCGCGGCGAAAAATGCGTCGACGACGCACTGGCCCTCGCGCGGGCGTCGCAGGAGTTCGTGAACGATCCGGCCATGGTGGCCGAGGCCGCGCCTACGGTGGCCGAGGACTGCCGTTTGCCCGAGATCGCCGCCGGCCAGATGCCTCTCAAGGAGAAGATCGCCCGGCTCCTGCAGTACGAACACTGCGGCCGGGCCCTCGGCGGAGACGCCATCGTCAACTCCATCGTCAGTTATTCCGAAGGCACGCGCGAGGAGATCCTGGCCAACACCGCCGGAACGCTCGTCCGCACCGCCGGCGCGCGGGCCGTGGTCACCTGCCTGTTCGTCGCCACCGACGGGAAGATTCTCCAGCGCGGCACGGAGCATCGCGGCATCCTGGGCGGCCCGGAGTTGCTGCGCCAGGTGACCCCCGAGGAGTTCAGCGTCCGTGCGGCCGAGAAGGCCCTCGCCCTCCTCAAGGCCCGCCCCGCCCCGGCGGGCCGGTTCACGGTCATCTTCCACCCGTCGATCACTGGCCTGCTGGTGCACGAGGCCCTGGGCCACAACGCCGAGGCCGACGCCGTGTGGGCGGGGCAGAGCATCCTCGAGGGCCGCCTCGGCGAGACCCTGGCCCCGGAGACGGTCTCCATCTACGACGACTCGACCGTGGCCGGCGCTTTCGGCTCGTACGCCTACGATTCCGAGGGTACGCCCAGCCGCCGGCGCCCCATCATCGAGAAGGGCCGCCTGGCGGGGTTCCTCCACAGCCTCGAAACGGCCGCCAAGTTCAAGGCCGCGCCGACCGGCAGCGGGCGGGCCGAGAGTTACGACTGCCGGCCCATCGTCCGCATGTCGAACACCTTCATGGAGCGCGGCACGGTGCCGCTGGAGGAGATGCTGCGAGGCGTCGAGCGCGGCATCTACCTGATGGACGGGCACTGGGGGTACGTCTTCGTCCAGAAGGGGCAGTTCATCTGCCACGCCGGCCAGGCCCGCATGATAGAGCGCGGCCAACTTGGCGACGCCCTGCGCGACGTCTCGATCTCGAGCATGACCCTCGACACCCTCAAGAAGATCGACGCCGTCGGCAACGATTTCGAGATGAAGATGCCGGGGATGTGCGGCAAGGAAGGGCAGTCGGCGCCGACTGATTGCGGCGGGCCGCACGTCCGCGTCGGCGACGTCGTCGTCGGAGGCCGCGCCCAAGAATGAGCGAGTTCAACTATCTCGATCTGTGCGTGGAATGCGTGCGCGAGGCCGTCCGCCTCGGCGCCGAGTTTTGCGACGTCTCCGCCGGCACAGGCCGCGACATCTCCGTCACCATCGAGAAATCGGGCATCAAGACCGCCGACGCCGGCCAGGGCGAGGACGTGGCCATCCGCACGTTCGTCAGGGGCGGCATGGGGTACGCCTCCGTCAGCGGGCGCGACCGGCGCGACATCGACGAGGCCGTCCAGCGGGCGGTCGCCCTCGCCCGGGAGGCCACGCCCGACCCGGACTTCAAGAGCCTCCCCTCGGCGCAGCCGGCCCCGGAGGTCGAGGGCCTCTTCGACGACCGCATCGCCGGCATGAGCGTCGAGGACGTCGTCCGCATCGCGGTCGCCAACCTCGGGGCCGGAAAGGCCCTGGGGCCCGAAGTCAACCTCTCGGGCCACATCGGCCTGTCGGTGGGCGAGGGGGCGCTGGCCTCCTCGAACGGGGTGGCCCTGGAGTCGCGCGGCACGGACATCGCGGCCGACATCGAGGCCCTGGTGAAGCACGGCGGCGACACGGGCTTCTTCTACGAGTTCGACTTCGGACGTCAACTGGCCGACTGCCGCCTCGACGACGTCGCCGTCAATGCGGTGGTCGGCGCCCGCCGGTTCCTCGGCGCCAGGCGGATCAAGTCGGGCCGCAGGGCGCTGGTGCTCGGCCCCCTGGCGTCGTACGGGTTCTTGGGGGGCATCGTGGCCGCCGCCAATGCCGAAAGCGTCCAGCGCGGCCGCAGTTACCTGTGCGGAAAGGTCGACGAGACCGTCGCCAGCCCCGTGCTGACGATCGTCGACAACGGCCTCGTGCCTCGCGGCGTCCGCAGCGGCGCCCACGACGGCGAGGGCACGCGCCGCCTGCCGCTCACCGTCATCGACCGCGGCCGCCTTGTCAGCCTCCTCCACAACTCCTACACCGCGGGCAAGGCTTGCACCAAGAGCACGGGCCACGGCACGCACTCCGGCGGCATCAGCCCGACAAACCTGCGGCCGGCGCTGGGCGCCAGGCCCGCCGCCGAGATCCTCCGCGAGGTCAAGGACGGCATCTACCTCGAGAGCGGGGAACTGCGGGCCGACCCCGCCAGCGGCGACATCTCGGCCTCGATCGACTTCGGGTTCCTCATCCGCAGCGGCGAACTCGTTCACCCGGTCGAAAGCGCCATGATCGGCGGCAACATCTTCGACCTCCTGGAGCGCCTCGACGCCGTCTCAAGCGACGCCCGCGAGGAACCCGGCGTCCTCATGCCGACGCTGCGCATCCAGGACGTCCAGATCGCCGGGTCCGAATGACCGTCTGGCGGGGAGCCGAAGGCGACGGCGCGCCTTTGCGGCAAGAAATCTGTTGAGATTCCCGCGGCCAGACGTTATCTTCTGCCACGGTGGGAAGGGGCGCTGTCTGGACCAACAGGTTTCTCTTAACGGAGCGAGATTATGATGCGCAAAAGCGTATGGCTGGGCGCCGCTGCCGTGGTCCTTCTGGCGCTGGCGGCCCCGCGGGCATGGGCCGAGGAAGTCGATGCCGCCAAGGTGGCCGAAAAGGCCATCGAGGCCGGCGACCCCGACAACATCGACCCCAACCTCATCAAGGGGGAAAACTGGACCTACGATTTCACTTTCGAGAACCCCGAGCCCATCATTGTCAACACGCCCGGTCTTGGCCAGGTCATGTACTGGTACCTGGTGTACACCGTCACCAACAGGACCGGCAAGGAGCACAACTTCGTCCCGGCGTTCACCCTCTACGCCACCAACACGAGCCTCCAGCGCGCGGGTGTTTATCCGCTGGTGTTCGAAGCCATCAAGAAACAGCGCAAGATCCGGTTCCTCGAGAACGCCGTGCAGATGATCGGCAAGGTCCTGCCAGGCGACGACAACGCTCGGACGGGCGTGGCCATATTCGGCCCGATGCCGCGCGAGACCGACAACTTCTCCATCTTCGTTGAGGGTCTTTCGGGCTTATACATCGAGAAGCCGAACCCCGAGGCCGCGCCAGCGCCGGCCGCCGCACCAACGCCGGCCGCCGTGCCGGCGCCGGCCGCCGCGCCGGAGGCCAAGCCCGCCGCCAAAGCCGCGGCGGCACCCGAGGGAAAGGTCGAGGTGAAGGTCGAGGTCAAGACGCTGCCCAAGGCAGAGACCGCTATCCCGACGCCGGCCTCGGTCAAGGCCTCGGTCCTCCGTAAGACCCTCGTGCTTACCTACAGACTCCCCGGTGACCAGTGGTGGCTGAACCAGGATCCGCCCATCTTCGCCAAGAAGGCGTGGACCTGGCGGTAAGCCGCCCCAAGAATCCCTCTGACGTGTGCCCCGCCCGCCCCGAGGTCCTGAACCTCTTGCTTTCCCCTCAACCGTATGATGGAATCAGCGACGAGGGCGGGCCGCTGTTCGCCCGCGCGACGGGCAGCACGGTCCCGGGCCGGACTTGTCGCAAGGCTCCGTAATCATGAGCGAGTCGCTGGCGGACGCCCTTCGCTTCGCGGTGGTCCTCGGGGCGGGGGCAATTATCATCGGCTATCTCGTCGGGTATGACGCGCTGCGGCGCCGGCGTTTGCGGCGGCTGGCGGCCGCGCCCATTCCAGACAAGTGGATCACGATCCTGGACCAGAACGTGCCGCTCTATCGGCGCCTGCCCGACGAACTGAAGTTCGAACTGCACAAGCAACTCAAGGTGTTCCT
>Ga0315282_10004030_pt1 | contig 25898 bp, 36 predicted proteins | sample YL17G07_20_MG_FD_203693 | JGI IMG/M metagenome (GOLD analysis project Ga0315282, IMG submission 203693) | Sediment microbial communities from Yellowstone Lake, YNP, Wyoming, USA - YL17G07_20 | ecosystem: Environmental > Aquatic > Freshwater > Lake > Sediment | place: USA: Wyoming | collected... | reverse complement strand
TTCCACTCTTCGGGATTACATTCAAGCCTTTCAAATTCTTCTTTAAGAACTCTATCTCTTTCTGCCATTATCTGATTCGCTTGCATTTGAAGAATTTGGAGAGATAAATTAGCATTTTGAAGTTTCAGTTTTGTCAATTCATTTATTGGTTTTCGTTCCATAAATTTTCCTTATGTTCCAATTAATCCATGAGCGATAAGATCGTCAATGACCTGTCCAACTCTTGCAGCCAAGTCGGGCAATGTTACACTATCAGTGATAAAAGTGGCCTTAGATTTAGTCCCTGTTGCCGCTGCCCAACCAGTTACCCTTGAACCAACAACTTTTAATGGACTTGCACCACCTGTGTAAATATTTTGGTAACATATAATGTTGTTCATAGCATAGATCGTTCCAGTATTGGATACATTAAAAATATCTGCTGTATTCCCCGAATTTCTAATTTTTATAGCCCCATCAATATCTGTGTCTGTAGCTGTTAAGGCATAAAAACAAATATCGCTTTTTCTGATTGCTATTCCCTTTTGCCAATTCGCTTTCCCTGCTGCTGCATCATTTAAGAAGGCGGCATGGGGCTTTTGAGGTCCATAGGATACCATGTAAATTCCTGCCCTTGTTATGCCATATCCACCCCAGGGATCTATCGATAATCCTGCTCGATTACATTCAATATCCATTTCAATTCCAATAGCATTGGGTTTATCCGAATCGATATGGTCAGCAATCACACCACCAATGCCGAAAACTCCTTGACCTGAATTAGCAACTGTTGGCCGACCCGATACAAACAAAGCACAAATATCATGAAGATTATTCCCGCTACGTTCTCTAAATTCAAATCTTCCAACACAAGAATAAAGACTATGGCCTGTTTCATAAAAAGTCACCCACTTATGTGTATCGTAAGTTGGGCCAGTATAGGCATCGCCTACTGTAGCAGCAACATGTCTCTCATAATATCCCATACATTCATTTATGGTAACTGGGACTGCTTGAGAACCTTCAATAATGTTCAATCTGCTTGCTGGATAATCAAGATCGGTCAGACCCCAATAATTTTCATTGATTAAAGCATTTGGTCCAAGAATCAAGGTTTGCCCGCCAGCCCGACCTGTAAGACTCGCAAAATCATCAGCCATTTTTTTTGTAAGGGACAAAATCATTTTATAGACTTTACCGCTTATATTGTGGGTCTGGGAGGCAATGCCTTCCTGACCTCTCGTTACGGTAAGGGTATCAACGTTTCGGGCGGTGCATCTTACGATCTCGATATTTGGATCGTCAGAGGGATCGGCATAATCGGTCGCATTAAACCAAACAAGATTAAAAGCGCCATCCGTCGATGGATCAGGAAGTTTCGCCCCGTGGCCACTCGATAGGACGATTGTGACCGCCGATTCGTTATATCCTCCGGATACCGTAACCTTTGCAAAGTTTTTTATAGGATCCATGTTTTACCTCATATAAAATTTTTTATTCTTCGGCTTGCGCTTGTTTGACCAATTCCATAAATTTCGATCTTTTATTTTGAGCAAGGTTTGTAAACTCATTGTCGATTTGATAAATATCGGTAATACCCGCCCTCTCTCCTCCAACAATCGATATCCGAAGAGGATAGGTTTGGCTGGTCAAGGATTCCATCTTTTGACGCAACACATCTATGCCCTGACTCACGGAATCAAATTGAGAAGTATCGATCATTATTTTTTGAGGGACAGTAGTCAGTGATTCCATCTGCCTCTGCATCCGGTTGAGTTCCTCGATGCTCTTATTCACCATCTCTTCAACATTTCGGGTCAGTTTGTCTTTCGCCTCGTTGCTCTTGACACCGATATCTTCAATCCACCTCCAATCAGATTCCCAAGTAGTCTTCGCATGGATTCCAGAAATTTCTTTCCCTGAAGGAACTATAATCTCTTCCCAACGGCCTCCGGGTCCTTCTTCTCCGGGTTTCATAGAATATTTTTCTTGAACTTTTTTGAGTTCTTCGAGGAGTTTCTCTTTGGCCTGGGCCATTTCTTCGAGACTATATCCTTTTCCAAGAAGAGATTTAAATTGTTCTTCGATAGCATCAATTTCTTTTTGCGCTCCGATTTTCGTTTTAATTCCTAATTTTTCCATAATATCCATCGCTTTATTTCTATTTTCAACTTCCCGATTAGCCTGCTTTAGAAGTTCCACATCATTCGCAAAAAAAACATTGAGTTTGACTTCCTCTTCATACGTTTTTTTAAGGGCCTCTGCCATGGCTTTTATTGCCTCTTCACTCTGCCGAAAATAAGCCGGAATCTCCTCTACCTTCTCCAAACCAATATCTCCTACCGAAAACATAGAAACTTCTTTTCTGGTTGGTTTTGGAATCTCACTCTCGGGATATCCTCTTTTTCTCTTCCAATCGGCTGTCGCTTGTCTTGATCTTTCGGCTATATCAGAACCTGCCTCCGCCCCTTTTTCTATAAGTTTTTCCAAAGCCTCAATTGCTTCATAGGCTCCGACCACAATTTTTTTAAAAAAGGATGACCACCAAGCTTCTACTTTTTTAAATTTATCTTCGAGTTCAGAACCTTTTTTAAGCAAACTCTCATCAAGTACGATGCCAAGCTTTTCGGCTTCTTGATAAAATTCCCTTAATCCTTCGCTACCCTTATTGAGCATGGGGATAAGATTTTGTCCGGTCCTTCCAAAAAGATCGGTCGCCAATGCAACTTTTTCCACTCCATCGGGCATCATCTTAAAACGATTGGCAAGATCGCCGAGGATCTCATCAAAAGACTTTGTCTTTCCTGCTGCATCCGTTGTGGATAGTCCAATACTCTGAAAAAGAAAAACAGCTTCCGCGTTTCCTTTTCGAACATCCTCCATATGACCAGCCAGGATCTTCATCCCTCTCCCAAGGGATTCGGTATCTACATCGGCCATTTTTGCTGCATAGGATAATTTCTGAAATTGTTCACTGGATAATCCAGAAATCTTGGCCATCCGATCAATATCATTGATGCTGGAAGCCACATTTCGAGCCATATTATATATTTGTTGGCCAGTATGAAAAGCTCTCTCTCCGAGATTGATGATTGAATCGAGTTTGATCAAGCCGAGACTACTACTCATCTTGCCGGTATTGCTTTCTATCTCGCTGATTTTGCTGGAAATTTTATCCAGAACAACAGTCCCTTCATCGGTAACTCTAAATTTTAAGGTGAGATCTTTTTCTGCCATTTAAAAAATCCCCTTCATCCTTTTATCAAATTCTTCATTAAGTTGCCCCAGAGCGAGCCATTCTTCATATTTAAGATCGGTTTTTGAAAATGGATAACCGGCCTTAATAAGATACCGCAATTTTAAAAGATGATTCGTACTTGGACTTATTTTTATTTCATCCTGTTTTTTCTTTTCACATTTCGAACATGCCCATTCTATGAATTCCTCGCTTCCAATTTCTTTCTTACATTTATTCTCTTCTTCTTCGGTACAGACATTGGAGGAGAAGATGACTCCAATGTCTTTCAGAAGTTTTTTTCAATATCAAAATTCTTTCTTTCAAAGATTTCTTGAGCGAAAAGGATGATGAGTTGGGTTGCCTTCTTTTTTAGAATTTCTTTCCAGTCGGGGTTCTCTATTGTCAAATTCTTAAATATTCCACTCGATCCCGAAAACCCCTCAATAAGAGGAGATCCCATCTCAAATTGGGTTTTTAGAATTTTCTCGAGCTTTACTTCTTTATCCTCATTATCGACGCTATAAATGGCCGTAATCCGGGCACTATACTTGATCCATTCATCAGGTTCAGGATCCCGATAATCAAAAACGATTTCCTCGCCCGTGTCCGGATTTTTAAATCTAATACGGTTAATCTCCATAAACCCTCCAGTTCTTTAAATTTTGCGTCAGAAACGACGATCTATTCTTTGCCCATGGGAAGGGTCTCGCTCATGACCGATCTCTTAAAAGAGACCCTATATTGCCTATGCTGCATAGGTCGCTACTTTATTTTTGACATTGACGATAACCGAACCATAAGTATCATGTTCGAGAACAGTCAGATCCCCCGCCTCAGCAAGCCGTTTGCCATCGAGGGTAATCGGAGCTGAAAGGACAGCTACTTGTGGCCAAATAATTTCAACTGTATATTTTTGGCCTGTTTCATATTCCGGTCCCTCAGCGATCGCATAAACCATAAATGCTTCGGTCAAATCGGCTCGATTGGCGATAATGTAATCTCTAAAATCATGGTCAATTTTGATCGTTTGTACTCTTCCGGCCCTTAATGCCCGGTTGGCATAACCTGTAGTTCCAGCACCCGGGACAAACTCTGGAACAAGACCCTGATTAAATGTCCAGTCGAGTCCTTTGACTTCGGCCTGCATCTGATGGCCCTCAAGCCAGGTAGTTCCATTCCAGAGGCCTCCTAATTTAATTAAAAAATCTCCCGTGCGAAGGGGAGGTTCGGATATTCTTGCGGGGAATGAACACCAACTATAGATTCCCGATTCAGCGATATTATAAAGAATCTTATAGGTCGTTGAAGTAACGACTCCTCCGGGAGGGGAGATTGTAATAACCGCTGGCGTTGCAGCAGAGACCGCAGAAAAAACGACATCTTTCCATTCAAGAGTTGTTGGTACTTGGACCCGGATATGATGGACATTATCAACTCGTTCTTGTGCAGTGGATCCAGCCACGCCATTGGCGGCGAGCGTAAGGCTTGTAGTATTATAGGCAGCCGTAACCGATTCTTCAAACATGTTTGTGGTCCGTTTTCCTGTGGATTTTACCTCAGCTTCAATCGAAACCCAGGAATCCTTTTTCATTGAAAGCACAAAAGAATCGATGAAATTTGAGGCTAACCTTTGTTTGAGAAGATTTTTGCCGTATCGCATGGCCGCTGTAAACGAAGGATTAGATCTGGAGACATCGAGATCCCCGGAGATCGGAGTGATGGTATGTTTATATCCGGTTGCCCCGGCGGCAACATTTGAAATGGAACCCAAAGCATAAGCCAAAATCGAAGCGATATGCTGGGCTTGGGCTTTCGAAAATTTGAGACTCATTGTGGCAAGAGCGCCCAGATCATAAAGAGTATCAGGTTCCTCTTTTCCAATAGCTTCATCGGCATTGGATTCTCTTCGCCGATCATAATTCAGGACAACACTCATATCGCAAAGCATGCCGGTATCAAGCGTCTGTTCGGTATTAATCGCTGTCTCTTTATTGTTAGCTGATATTGCCAATAAATCGTAAGTCGCTTGAAATGATCTCATTCTTCTTCACCTCCTTCAATGAATTCGAATCGATCTTCTTCTTCTTTTGGAATTCTAAAATAGATCAGGCCATGTCGGAAGTTATAATATTCAAATTCTCCTTCCCGTGTTACCTGAAATTCATTTTCCTCTTCTTTAAGTCTCCATGACATATCTCTCCTCCTTTTAGGCCGGTGGTCTTCTTTTCGAATGTCAGTGCTTCTATTGGCCGAAGGCCAGGCCGGCGGACTTTTTTACCCTTGAGTATAAGGATCTCCTCTCACTGTCCGATATTCAACGATCATAATGATTTTTGATGCCACAAATATATTTTCCTTCTGTTCGATCTCCATTTCATTGACATCGAGTTCACTGTATAGGGCCAAATCTCCCCACGTCTCGTCTTTTAAGATGGCTACCTCTAAATCGGCGATACATTCTCTGATCTCGGCTACGGTATTGGTATAAATTTCTACATCAATTATGAGTTTATTTTCATAAATCCCCCATCCTGGCTCTTTCATTTCCGTCCGATCCCGATAGACTAAGGCCGGAAGTTCGGAAGCCTGAAGAGGAGTTTTTCTCCATGCAAAGATGTTATCCCCTAAAGCCATAAATTATCCCGCCAAATTAGCCATTGTCTTATGGTATTTTTACCTTTTTCTCAAGTGCAGTTACTCTCGTATTTAGATTATTAACAGATTGAGTCACCGCATTTCTCCGGCCCTCAAATTGAAGCTGATACTTCGTCTTTTGCCAATCAAAAAAGAGATAGGCCCAAAGTACGATTGCAATTATTAGGATAATATGGGTTATTTTTAGATCGCTAATTTTCATAAAATTCCCTTTTAAAGGTCGAAGTCTTTTTATCTTCTTATTGAGCTCCTAAAATAGTCTTAATCTGATCCTTCTGAGTTGGAGTCAAACTCTGCCATTTATTTTACTTTTTCCTTTTCCTTTTGAGAGATCGCCTGAATCTTCTTCTCTATTTCTTGGATTTCCCTTTTAGCAAGTTCAGCTTCGTAGGTTGCCCGTTTGATGATTTCTATACAAAGAGCTTTTTGAAGTTGAAGTTCTTCCTTCTCACCTGCATATACAAAAGAAGTTGAGAGAAAGAAGGATAAGAGGATAAGCCCTAAAATTAACTTTTTCATCATGGCACATCCCAATATGGGATTGCTTTTACTGCCCCATCAACTACAATCTTCAAATATCCTGTTGGATCGCCTGCCGTTGGTGCATTGGTCAACGTTCCTGCTCCTGCTCCAGTAGTAGTCTGAGCCGATCCAACATATAATTTCCCGCCTAAATTAATATTTCCATCTTCGATTTCTTTCAAACTTAAATCATCCAAGGTAAATGTATGGCCAATAGTGGTTGAAGTTCCATTAATAACAAAATCCGTTGGAGAGGCAACGGTTTTAAAAATCAATACTTTGTTGGCTCCATCAGATATAGTTAATTGTTTGGGATAATTAGGCACCCCTCCTAAACCAATAATAGCTACCGTATCTGGAATAGTTGCTTTTGGAGTCCCGACTACACTTGAAACAGTATAGACGAATTTATACCAACGATTTCCTTTTAAAGCTACTGCGAGATTAGCGGCGGTTTGAGTTAATGTTCCAGCACCTGTAGAATGGGTATACCTAGCATTTCCACCTGTATCGTTAAAATCTCCAGTTACATCCCATTTAACATGAGTGGTAAAGTCTGTCTCATTAAGACTTTCTAATCCAACAGTAGTGGAATCAAAAATATCCATATTTCCTTTTCGATCCACTCTAAAATTAGGAACAGACGGAACAGGAAGAAGACCAGGTACCCTTTCTCTTCCTACAAAATGCGTTGATGATTCATCATTCGCTGTGCAGATATGAATGGAAGGCCCAGCAACGTCATCTACAACTCCAATCATAGCAGGCCCAGGTATTGTTTCATACCCCCAACTCGCCTGGGTATAGATTCCAGTAGTAGGGTTATAAGTCGCAGAATAGTCCCCAGTTATCATCATTCCTCCTCTTGATACAATCATTCCCTGAGAATCCAATGCGGCAAGCGGAATGTTACTTGTAGGATCAATAATTATGAGATCAGGTTTGTTAAGCGTCCCCTTAATTACAAACGGTGCTTGTCCTGTAGCAGTATTAAAAAGGTGTAAATTCCCAGTAGGACTCCAATGTAAACCTATATGGGGATTACTCGCTGGAGCCAAACTCGGAGTATCCACCGAACCAGCGGGGAGGAGGAGTTGACCTCCTATTGTTACCGTTGGCCCTGCATCTAAAGTTCCTATCTTTAGAATATCAGCAGCACCCGTAGCACCGAAAGAGAGGGCAGAGGCATTATTATCGACAAGAGTAAAAGTTTTGGCAGCATCAGGATCGGTCACATCGTCGAGGGCTGGGGTTCCGCCAGTGCCAATGTTTATCCAGTCTGCACCCGAAATCTTATATTGTGGTGTACCCGCATTATCACGCAGTCCATACCCAGTTGATCCATAAGTAGTTCCAAAATTAATATAAGTACTAACAGGCATGAGCAGACCATTGTGCACACCCATACCAGTTTTGACACTATAGAGTTCGGTGTCAATGGATTGGAAGATTCCCGTCCAGACATCCCACCAAGGTGTTTGCCCCTGAGTGCCATAGTTCCAACCAAAATTAGTCGTCGTACCAGCATAGATCGTGGTAGCGATCAGAATACAGGCTAAAATCGAAAGAATTTTTTTCATAATATTGTCTTTAACCTCGCATCAATAGCATCGATTATCTGTTGCCGGATTGAATCTCCCGCTTCACCTCCAAGAAAATATTCTCCAAGAGGCCCTTCTCCAAGACCATACTTACCAATCGTTTTAAACCTCGCATCAATAGCATCGATTATCTGTTGCCGGATGGTCTCCGTTGGAGCAATGGGAATCCCATATTCCGGCCAAAAATCCTGCTGCCAATAACTATCTTGCCAATAAGTAGATTGCCAATATCCTGGATTGAGAAGGGCCATTATGTCCCATCCCTGGTGATTGCAGTCCTATTGCCATTGGCATCAACCGTGGCCGTAATCCTGGCCTTTAAATCTGCCACATCCCGAAATGTCAATGTGGCTGTTCCGCCACCTCCAGATTTCCCAGAATCAGCCGCAAGTAAAAGTCTCATTGCTTGTCTTAACGTTATTGTCCCTTCAACAATCTCATCCAATATTTCATCCACGGCATCAGCGGCAAGGCCAGCGGCATTCACGACAACCCCATCTGTTCCGGTATCGGCGAGAATGGCCCCGGAATCTGATTTTACTGCCGCAATGTCAGCGCTTATCGAAGCCCCAGATGGAGCGCCCAATCGAGCAAAAGCATCACCTGTTTGCTTAGTATTCCCAGTGTAAGTGTCTATTGTCCCGACAACCCAATCGGCAAGTTTCTTTCCAATAGAACCAGCGGTAGTGAGAGCAGTTAGAAGAGCATCCCAAACAGCTTGAACCGCTGCTGCGCTTAGTCCATATCCAGTCTTATCATTATTTGTGGCGACGGTTACTCCTGCTGTCACTGAACCCACTGCACCTGTTACACTACCTACTGCCCCTGTTACTGAACCCACCGCCCCAACCACCGAGGCTGGAGTCGCAGCATTAAGAGAGGCTTTCTGGAGAGCTCCAAAGTCAATGTTGGCTTGTTCCACCACAGCAACATCAAGTTTATCTGCGCCAAAAAGCGAATCCCAGACTTGAGCGGAAACCACCATCCATGTATGCCAAACTGCTAAAGCCCCAGCGACATGGACGGCAAGTTTTAGCATTCCAAGTGTGCCTGTATCAGTCACATTAAGAGGACAGGAATAATAACCCTTGGTATCGTGGGTGCAACTTGTGGCATCGTTCTTAGCTGCGAAAGCTCCACCTGCCTTTGACAGAACAACATCTGCCTGAGCAATCGTTAGAGCAGTTTCTTGAGTGTTTCCATCGGTTGAATCAAGAAAAGGCCCTATGCTTAATGTAATTGCCACTGATTGTTTAAGCCATCCATCCATTTTTAATTCCTCATTTCTCTATAATGACGCATTGCCACTGGGATTGAAAGACCCCCTGCCGCCACTTCAGGCCAGTAATCCTTAAATATTGGAACATCAATTCCAGCAAAGGGGTCTTGATAAAGCCATCGGATTTCGCTCGCCAACAGCACCCGATTGTAAATGCGGACTCCGTCAATGAGGCCAGGAAACCAATAAAATGGGTCAGCACTCGATTTCCTATCAGCTCCAATATACATATTTAAAGTATTTGTCGTGGCTGCATTTGAATTAGTGTCCGAACTATCATAAACCCCATTTATATAATAATTTATCGTTGTTCCATCCCAAGTAGCAGCAATATGAGACCATTTATTTAATTGAACTGCTCCATCAGATTGGTTTGCGGCACCTCCAATCCATAATTGTATAGTTCCCGTAGTAATATAAAGTCCAAACCAAAATCCAGTTCCATAGTCCTTGGCAACTACAGTGTCATAATCGGTAAAACTTGTCGGATATACCCAAGCTGCAAAAGTCACTTTATTTGGAAGGTTTAAACTACTCGAATGAGGCACATTCACATAACTACTCGTTCCATTAAAGGAGAGGGATTGACCAAACTTTCCAGGTTTCCAGGTTGGGCCACTTATCAAAGTTCCATCATTATGCTTACCAGAAAGATCATAAGCCTTTAGCCCTCCTGTTTCGTTGAATAGCCACAATCCCACCAGCCCAATACTCAATGGATGATTCGGATTAAGTCTTGGTCTCCACTCCCATCGGGGTTTGAGAAAATGATTATGTAGTCGACTAATATCGCTCATTATACACTCTGCTCATAATGTCTGTTATAAGATAAAGTATTCCCCGTAGCCGCTAAGGCTGCTCCAGAAACATTCTGCAAACATAATTTAAACTTCAAGGGCGGAATTGGAATGTTGGCTATGACTACTCGACTTGCCTGAGCCACACTCGCCTCCAATGGGAAAATAGCCTCAGGTGGTTTATCTCCACTGCTCCCGTCGGGAACTTTTTCATAGTTAGTGCCATCCAAAGATAAATTGATCCACGCAGCACAATAAGGCGAACCAGCACCAGGAGTAAAACTTGCAAGATTCAGTTCTATATCCATCCATCGATATAAACCAACAGTATTGTCTATTGCCGCACTGGCGGCAGAAAAGGCGGCACTTGCCAAGGCATTAAGTTCTGTCGTAAGAGCTGTTATTGCTCCCTCACCAGCTACCCATTTAAAAGTTGTTGCCATAATCTATCTCCTTATTATTTACTTAACTTCAAATTTCCTGGGAGTGCAGCCGCCGATGGTCGAGTATAGTCGAAAGGGACATAATCTGAGCATAACTCCCCCCATATCGCATCATTCTTACAAGCCGCAATAGTCAGAGAGTTTAACCCAACTGTTGAGCTTGCCACATCCATCCTAATGCTTCCATCAGGTTGAGCAGTTATGCTCACAGGAACCCATGCAGGCCCTGTTAGTTTATAATCAATTACTCCTGCTTGTGGATCGCAAACAAGAAATGGAGCAGCCAACACAGGACTTGCCATAAACACCATAGCCAAAATAATGAGAATGATTCGCTTCATGGAAACCTCCTTCAATCTTTAGATAGTTTCAAAACCATCATCCCCATGCCATCGGGTTCAATTGCCATGATTTTATAGACCACAGAATTGATCGTCACCGTATCAGCATGGGTAATCGCCGAAAAATCCGATTCTCTCACTTGGACGAAAGGATTTTTCGATTCGATCTCCCCCTCAAAAAGAGAAGCCGCCTCATATTCATTATGAAAGATGCCCTTATAGATAACACCATTCCAAATAACGTCGTCCCAATCCACAAGGATAGTATCGATATCATCGATGATATCTGTTTTAAAGGTCATGAATTATTTTTCCTTAATATCATTTTTTTTCTCTGATTCCTCTTCCAAAACTTTCAACATGATCTTATCAGGTTTTTCGATACCAATTATCTCACCCCTTTTAAATTGAATGGGAGCTATAACCTCACATTTTCCTTTTGCCCTGATAATAAGATTCCGCACTCTATCCCTGATTTGATTTTCATCCAGACCTAATTTAAAACCCACCGGAACATTGAGAATACCTGTCGTCCTGTAAAATTGCATAAAGAACCTCCTTTTAAAAATGGGGCGAGGCCTTAACCCCGCCCCGGTAAATGGTTATTTTCCGCATTTTTAGGTCATGGTCACGACGCAAGCGTGTTGCCAATAACCATATCCGACATTCCTTGAAGCCCATACACCATAGCGGTGTTTGTGCTCATTAAATTCCAATTCCGAGCCTTCCGCGATGGCTTCAATGGTGATCGGGACTTCCTCCTGACGGATCAAAGGTTTCACCTGACCGTCAGTTCTGAAAACATAAAATACGGCAGTGGCATTCGTCAGTCTTGCATTAGCAACTGGTGTCAATTGATATCCCGCCTTTGCGAGAACATTCTGCTCCCCACCAGCCACAATTGGAAGACTGCATGCAGCGAGAGCGGATGGATAGAGGTTTAAAGGGGTCATGACGATGAATGAATTCGCATTCTCGTTCATCGGTTCCCCTTCATCATCCAAAAATCCAACGATTGCTGCAATTGCTTTGAGAATACACTGACGCATTTCTTCGGTCGATGGCGCCGTAATCGTTCCATGAACGGCAGCCGCCTCAGCCGATATGTCGATGGAAAGATCATTATCCTGAGATGTTGAATAGGTAGCCCCAGGATCGGCATGATCGGTATCAAAGAAATATTGAGTGTCATAGCAAACACTGCTTACTCCAGCGACGATCAGGGTTGTTAAAAGAGAAGCCCAATGAGAATTAGCCCGATCTGCCAATTCCCGAACCCTTGTCATAATCTGGCCCGTTTTATCTCTCCGGAGTTCACGAGTAAGAACTTCAAGTGTGGCCTCATATTCCAAATTTGTAATACTTAATCCCTGGGTTTTAAAACCCTTGGCATGACGGCCACCGATCCATTGTCTCATGGCGGGAGACATTCCAAGCCATTTATAGTTTTCTGTTTCCTGAACCGATGGCATCAGCATAGAAACGGCTGGAACCCATTCGGCTCCAACATTCTGCGATAGGCGAGCATAGAACTCGCCAATAATCGCCCTTGAGGTTGTTAATCCAATTCCAGACATTTTAGTTTCCTCCTTTTTTCTTAGGGGCAATAAAAAAGGGAATGCAAATTGAGTGGGTGAGCACTCACCTGCATCCCCTTTTCTATTCTTTCCTCTCTCTTAGTCTGGCCGGACTTTAAGAGAACCCCGATTTTAGTTTATATTATGCTTCTGTGGCCCAGGTCCCTTTCAATCCTCTGATAACCGCACCATTGGCATCGCCATTGTCAAAAATGCAATAATCCCCACGATTCGCCGTGGCAAGTGTGTTGATAAGATCCTTATCATCGGTTCCTCCAATATCCGGCCCCTGAATCTTATCTAATGCATTTGGGCTGAGGCTGATCTGAACGGTCCCATATGGCCCACAATTCAAAACTGCGAATCGTCCTGCTGTCGCCGTTGCTGGCAGAGTGATTACTGTCGTCAAGGTGCAGCAAATGAGTTTCCCGCTATCCTGGATATCCAATGTCAGGGTACCCGCTGACAAAGTTTCCTTTTTATACGCTTCCCATGGATCTTTGAAGTTGATGGCGTCAAATTCAACCTCCATAATCCCGGAGGAATAAAATCTCCTCGCAAAACCGACAAAGACACCGCCTGTCGGAAGAAAGACAAAAGTATCGTCATCGGTTGCATAGACAGGCAACCCAACATCGGTGATCACCGCACCTGAGATTGAAAGTTTGACCGTTCCTTTAGTGACAACCCTCACATTTTTTGCGGCTGCCGCCCCAGCCGAGTTATCCACCTTCTGCTCCGCAAAACCCACAAACTCATCAACCGAGGTTAGTGGCCTTGCATGGCCAGATGCGATAACTGTCCCTACGGCTGCACCTTCATAAATAATGTCAGCCGCAATCACGGGGAATTCATTGACATCGCCAAGAACCAAAGCTCTCCTTTTATCTGCTGCTAAAGTCGTCATTATTCATTACCTCCCTTCGGTTTTTCTTTGTTCCAAATCTTGACCCTGCCTTCTACGCTGGCCTTAGTAAAAGCCAGATAGGAATCGAAATTATCTCCAAATTCCTTTCTCAGGTCCGGATCTTTATTCCAGACTGCTTTTGCCTTTTCTTCAATTGGAAGATTTAAATCGATCTCTTCCTTTTTCCCAGTTCCAAGATTGGTCTGAGAAATTGGTTTTTGACCCTCTTCCATCAATTCCTTTTTCTTCCCATCCAGCAGAGCTTTTTCTGCACCGAGAACTTGAACTGCCGCCTCTGGTCCCGTGGTCTTTCCATCAAATTTCAAAGTTTCAATCAATGCTTCATGCCCTGGAAGCAATTGATCTTGAACTGCCTTAATTCTTTTTCGTTCTGCCTCTGCACCGGAGACAAAACCTTCTTTCTTTCCAGTCTCAATTCCTTCAGAAACCCCAAGTAATTTAGATTCCTTCTGGATTTCGGAGAAGATTTCTGGATATGCCTTTGAAAATGTTTCTTTCGTTACGATTCCTTCCATGACTTTTTCTCCTTTCTTTTCCTCTTGTGCGGCTTCAAATGATCCGCTATGACTTTTACAATGGCTTCCTGCTTCAGAAGCGGTCCAGGTCTCTTTGGGATATCTATAAGCCTGCTCAACCCATTTTTTATCTTGCTCCTGATAAATCACATCATATTTTTTACCATTGTGATTCCGGGCCCCATTATCTCGACGGGTCTTGGCTCCTTCAACAGGCTCCCGTAAACGACATGAATGCTCCCCTGGAAAAGGCACTTTACACCTCCTCTTGACATTGTTCTGTCAAATATGGTATATTAGGATCATGAAAAAACTCAAACTTCCTCAAAAGTCTCAACAAATTTTTAAAGGTTCTATAATTCATTGGGATGAACCAGTTTCTCAGATTGACCCAAATCATACCAAACGCATTGTAATTCCAATCATATGTGGTAAATGTAATATCAAGCGATATTGGAGACTTGATATGGTTCAAAGAAAAATGAGAACTGGCGAATTTACTGGATTTTGTAAACAATGTTACAAAACTCTTACATGGAAAGAGAAACACCGTCTCCGTCCAGCAAGACGAAGACTTAATGATGCTGGTTACATGAAAATCTTTGCCCCAGAAAATCCTATGGCAGATAAAAGAGGTGAGATATATGAACATCGACTTATCATGTCTCAAATACTCAAACGGCCTCTTGAAAGATGGGAACATGTTCATCATAAAGATGGAAAAAGAGGAAATAATCAGCCTGAAAATTTGGAACTTTTTCCCAATACAGAACATGATACCATAAAAGATATGGTTGCCAGAATTAGATATCTTGAGAATCTTCTTTCTGCCCATGGGATCACCTTTTAGACCTTTTTCCCTTCATTAGGATACGGCATAGCATACCTCCTTTACTCTGCTTTCAATGGTCGCCCTGACCCTGAAAGGCAAGTTGGCTGAACTATATTGATAAACAAGGCTTTCAAGAGTGGAAACACCGTCCACCAATCCGGCCTCGATTGCCTGCTTCCCAATAAAAATTTGGCCTTCTGCCATATCGGATAAAACTTGATCTGTAGAAACATCCCTATTTCGGGAAACATTCTGAACAAAAACAGAATAGAGGTAATCAATATCCTTCTGGATTATGACCCTATCATCCTCGCTCAGGGGAGCATAAGGAGAACCCACGGCCTTATATTTCCCGGCGACAATATGTGTGGTTTTGATCCCTGCTTTCTCTTCGGCCTTCGAAATGTCACGGTGAATGGCAATGACTCCAATAGAACCAACTTGGGTTGTGTCTCCTGAGATATAAATTTTATCGGCAGCCGATCCGATAGCATAGGCGGCAGATGCCATTACCCCATCGGTATAGGCGAGAATTGGAATTTTCCCTCTTGATTCATAAATCATATTTGCCAATTCAAATGTCCCATCAACCGATCCTCCAGGAGAATCGATATTCAGAACGATCGCTTTAACTGTCGGGTCATTTAGGGTCTGTTGAAAATCCCTTCCGATCAATTGAGTGGATGCCCCACCGGAAATTTTTGTAAATAAATTCATTTTTTTAGAAATCACGCCATCAATAGGAATCACGGCTACACCATCAACCACTTCATATCCCTGCTCTTCCCGATTCAAAGGTTTTCCCATCTGAGCCTCTACGATTTTTAAATCAATTTTTTCGCCCTTCAGATGGGTGTTATAAATTTCGACTATCTCGATCAATTTGGATGGAATGATAGCCCAAGGTGAAGTTAGCAAATCAATGATCTTCATTGCTGCGCCTCCTGCTTCGTTTCATCTTCTATGTCGCTGCCCATATTCTCAGGCATTTCTTTGCTGGTGGGGGGAATTGTTGGCTTAGATTCTGGATGAATCTCTTTGATCATTTTTTTCTCTTTCTTTATCCTTGGCCAATTCGCCTCAAAGTCACCGCCTGTCAAGGCCACAGTTTCCTCATCCCTTGTGGTGAGAAAAAGATTCAATCTCTTCTCAGCCGCATCAACTTCTTTCACGGGATCGATCTGACTCGGAGCCTCACCGATCCAGATTGCATTCGAGAAGGCCTTGCGGATCATAAAGTCCTTAAAAAATCCAGGGGCCTTGACCCGACCTATGGCCACGGCTTCATAAAGCCAATTTTCATAGACGAGTTGACAAAAATTCCGTGCGAGCCATGACCGACGACCCCGGAAAAATCTCCACGCCTCGAGAAGGGCTGCCCTTGAAGCCGAATACGAAGCCGAAAAGTGACCAATTAGAATTTCAAATGGAATTTCGAGAGCCACACCGATTTGCTGAAGGATGGCATTCATAAATTCACCAAAAGCAGTATTCGGACGCCCGGGATTGCCAAAGGTGATCTTTTCACCAACTTTGAGGGCAACCAATGCTGCTGGACCAAGTTTAATATCCTGATCCGATGTGCTTCCCTCCACGGCGGTATCAACATCATCATCCCCTATCATATTGCCGATCATTCCTTGGCTGCCCGCTTCAGTCTCAATAACGCCAGTAAAATATGAAGCCACGACGGCGGCCATGATTTCGGCCTCAGAATAACGGGTAAGTTGTTTCAGTAATTCGATAACAGGTGAAAGATAGGGAAGGCCCCTTGATTGTCCAGGACGAAGCATGCGATAGAGGTGAATCACATTTCGAAGACCCGTCTTGTCTGAAAAAGCAGGAATAACATCCCATTCTTGTTTAATGGGAGGATACATAGATCCCGGAGAATCCTTCATAATGTGATAATTTATAGGGGCTCCATTTTCGTCTTTTTCAATACCACCTTTAAGAGTTTTTGTTTCAGAGAGATTATCTTTATTTTTGACCCTATCCCCTTCGATATATTGGAGTTTAAGAGAATATGGAGAATTCTTATTTTCTTTCCGGGTTATCAAAATGAAAATATCCCCATCAACAAGAACTTTCCTAAAAACTAAATCTTGTCCTTCAGGAAATGGGAGAGTTCTTGCAACATCACAATCTTGAGAATCAGCCCATAAATGGAATTCTCTTTCTGTATTGGTTTCCCATTCATCGGCCTGATCTTCTTCCATCTTTAAGAATTCTCGATCTAAACGACATTGAAGTTTTAAACCCGAACCAACGATATTCGTTACGGCGGTATTAATCGCACCAAGAGCAAGGGGGGAATTTCGTGCAAGATCCTCGGAAATATCTCTCAATCTGCCAAGTTCGGGAAGGAGAGCAGAATCAGCATCAAGATTTTTAGGATTAAAATATCGAAGAGCGCGACGGGAAGTGGAGGCGCCAGTATAAGCGCCCGAAGAGATAGCCATAGCCCGACCATGATGATCATAAAGGATTGTCACGGGAGAGGCTTTTTCCCATTGACCCGTATTTGGGTTCAACTGCAAAGGCATGGTTCGTCTCAAATTTCAGCCATTCATTTCTCTATCCTACTGGGGTTACGGCCACTACCTTGATCCCGGATCCCTCGAATCTGGCAATCTCTTCGGCTAATTGATCCATCTGCTTTCTTAGGTCGGTTGACCGGGGCCTTGAAACGGAACGCCCCGATACGCCATAAGATTCAGCCTGAAGCGCCTTGAGATAGGCCACCCGAATGGCGGTATATTCTTCTTCTGCCTGAGCAAGGGTTCTGGCCATAGATTTAAAATATTAAACAAAAAATTTGATATTTGAGATATCACTATACTAAACGGGAAGTAAAGTCAAGGCGAGGAAGGTGTTGTAATTTATATCAAAACGATAGTAAAATGGTATTAAAATTGAGGTTTTTTGAGGTTTTTAATCCATCTATCCATTTCGTCGGGCATAGCGATTGGTTTTCCATTGGGTAAACGGTAAATTGGGAGGTTATTTTTGATAACATATTTTCTCACAGTGCAAACATCACAACCAACGTATTGGGCTATATCTTTCCAACCATAAAGCCAACCATTTATTTTGCCATTAGAATCTTTCTTCATTCCACTCCTTTTGAAATAGTTCGCCTTGCCGAAGATTTCGTTCCGGTTCCACTAAAAATCTGGAGACCGTAGCAATCCATTTCGGCCAAAGTCAAGGCAATGATCGTTCCATCCAGATGATGATTTCTCCCTCTTCTCACCCATTCCCAATTCCCATTTTTATCTCGGACTTCCTTTTCCGCGAGAATATGTTTGATATAATCCCCTTCGGTCCGAGAATGAAAAGTAAACCGGCCCGGTTTGTCTTTCTCGATTTTGAGATGGAACCAAAGCACCCGCTTCATTTCATTCGTGTTGATCTCCCAAAGAATGATGCCCCCAGGAATGGGTTTCCCTGATCGACCAGGCATCTTCCCAATCTTTATTTGTTTAGCCCGATCTTTCATGGGATGAGAAGCCCCCTTTGTGCCAAAGACATTGAGGCCCATTTTTCTCATTTTTAAAAGCCAAAGATAGGCCGCTTCAGTCATCGTCGTATCTTCTCCCTCATATTCTGATCCACCAGTATCGAGTCCAGAAATCAGAATTTTCTTTTTAAATGTTTCTCCATCAATCGGATAGGCCGCATTTTTTATAAAGTTTTCAAGTTCATCCCAATCATAAATCGTCCGATAATCCAGAAGATGGGCGCTGATTGTTTGCTCGTGCATATGCCAAGCCAAAACATCGATGAAGAAACCCCCTTCACTTGGATCGATTCCGCAAGTGAGAACAACCGTATTTTTAGGACAGGTATTCGGTTCGAGATCAATTTTATTTTCCATCAATTCTATTTCTGTTTTGGATAGGGCTTCTTCTTCCCACGGTCTGGCGGCGTTATAAATCCTCCAGTTTCGCATCGGTGCGAAATCATCACCTTCTTTTAGGGAATTGTTGGCTTCAAGAAATTCTTTTGCGATTATTCCAAATGTGCCTCCTGAAAACGGCGAATACCACTTCGGAAGATGGAAGCCGATTTTTTTGATACGACGATATTTAGGTTTATCCAGAATTTCATTCAGAGAAATCGTATCTTCAATCTTAGCCCGGATATTTTTTATGATCTGATTACAAGGATCGAGGGTCAGCCTGGCCCTCCATTCCCCACCTGCAAGAATCCTGATTTTATCGAGATTGGAAATTTCTTTTTGACAACCTTCGCATTCATAATAGGCATTTTCTTCGACGATCACAGGATCATGATGTTCTCCGTCTTTTTCCCCGAATCTAACATTTTCCCAATAGAGAATTTGATAAACTCCACAGTAAGGGCAGGCCACCCAATATTCAAAGATATATTGACAGGTTTTAAGTTCTTCCCAGATATTCCCCTCTGGTGTAGTGGGTGTTCCAGTATCCACAATTTTACGATTTGAAAAATTGGATGTAGTCTGCTCAATTGCTTTCATAGGATCAACCGCATTTTGTCCAACAGTTTTTTTTAATTCGTCAATCTCATCCCGAAAAAGATACCTCGCTGGCCGGGTGGTGAGTTGCATCTCCGATCCGCCCCAGGCCATAGAAAGAATCATGTTTTGAAACTGCATTTCCGTAAGGGTGAAATCATCTGGATTATTTGTCATTTGGGCGCGGACTGGTTCGCAAGCCTTAAACATTGGCTGAAGTCTTTTTTTTGAGGTATATTTGGCCTTATCGATCGTAGGCAATAAGCAAATGGCAGGCCCGGGATCCTGGGCAATGCAATAGCAAAGGAAAGCATATTGGAGAGTCGACTTGCCAAGTTGGCGCCCCCAGACAGAAACGGTCTGCTCTATAAAAAGAGATCCAAAAGCAAGAAGAGGCCCCCTGGTATAGGGAAGGCGTGAAATTCGAAATGGTCCAGGTTCGGCAGAGGTGAAGCGAGGAAGCCTAACATTCTTCTCCACCCAATCTGGAACGGTAATCCGTTCAGGCGGTCGCCACCATTGCCTTTGATCTTCTGGGATTTTTTCTGCGAGATTATTTTTCCGCATTCAATTTTTCCTTAAATTTATAAAGCGACTTCAAGGCGATATTTTGAGCTTCTACAAATTTTTGACAAGCCAAAGTTGCCTCTTTCAATTTATGGGTTAATACCTCTAAAGCATGAACTCTCTTCCGATAGTCAATTACTTTAATCTTAATTTTCAACTCACTTTCTTTTGACATTTTTTCTCACCCCCTTCCTTTTTAATGGTTTTCCCATCTCCTCCAATATCTTATGAATTTCTTCCCTTAATAAGAATTCAATTTCTTTTTCATCAGCGATTGAACTAAATACTGGTCCCATTCTTCTTGGTAATCCCCAAAAAGCGGTCTTGGCTTCTTCGACATGACCATGAAGCCACTGCTCGACTTGATCCTTTAACACCAACTCCCCCTTTAATTTTTTTACAATTAGCTCTTCACGTTCCGCCCTGGCATTTTCTTTCCGGGTGCGAACATCGGTGAGGTTGAGCGATCCCTGACCTTCGGCAAGCTTGCGATAATATGCAATAAGACTTTTCGATGCCGCAATAAAATCAATTTTACCCTTAACGACAGCAGGAACAATCTCATCCGTTGCCATCTGCCTATAACGGCGTGAGGTGATTCCAAAAACGGATTTAGCCACTTTTTCAAGTTCGACTTCATTCGCCATTTAAAATTAAATCCTTATAATTATTCCACATCTTTTGAAGATTTTCCTTTGATATATTTCCCTTAATAAAATCATATGGAAGTGGTTTTTCTATAGGAATTTCTTCTATTAGTTCTTCAATTTTTATTCCTGTCTTACCAAGAATCAATTCAAAAAATTTTAGATTTTCTATTTTTAAATCGATCCCTGGAGTAATGGCCAAATGATATAATAATTTTGAAGCCCTTTCATCTCCTCTCAGTGTAAGAAAGGGATTGAAGGGGGATGATTGAGGTGCCCTTACATCGAATCTGAATTTGTTTCAATGTTCTCCTTTTAAATCAATGAATTGAAAACCCCTAAAAAAAGTCCAACTATAAAATAAAATTATGGGCTTGAGCGCCTCAACCAAACCATAACCAGAAAGAACCTATAAATTATTATTCAATCAATGGTGTCCCTCCCACTCCCATTGTCCGCTTCGTGATCTGTGCTTCCATCTCTTGATAGAGATGGTTCGTTAAATCACTATCCATCTTTTCTCTATGGACCACCCGATTCGCAAGTATCGCAACACTCGGCCCTCGTCCTGGCTTGCCTGTTGTTGGATATCTTTGTCTTCCTTTACGCAACATAATCACCTTCTTGCCTGCTCCTCTTGCTACATTAATGAAAGCATGAGGAACGCTAAATATTTTAGTCCTACTAACATTGGCCTTTATTCCAACAGAATCTTGTATTGCTCTAAAATCATCAAGAATAGAGAGACCTTTCCCAGATATGGTAAGGGATGTCTCCATCTTCGTCTGTGTAGTTCGTTTAACATTAATTGCTTTCTTTACTCTTGATGCGGTCAGGTTGTAGTTAGATGAGACATCATTAGCAAGATAATTTTTTCCCCATGTCCCTGTCTTATCAAGAGCAGAACGAATTGCCTTTCTTATCAGGTCACCCGAATAGGTTTGCTTTAGAGCTTCGATATCTGCCTTATTAAATTCTGCTGACATTCTAAACATTTTATCTTCTCCTTTTTAATCTTGTTTAATTAAATTTCAGTACAACCCACGCCACGTCACTCCATTCCTCGAAAGCACCGCACCGCACTTCAGCCCTCGAAGGCATCCCACAACAATGCAGTCCAAACCATGTCACTTCTCGAAGGCATTACATTCCACTCCAGACCAATTCTCGAAGACATCTCAACTCAAATCAAGCCACTTCATTACTCGAAGGCAATCCAAGGCAGAACATGGCAAGTCATTTCAACTCTCGAAGGCATTCCATCTCATAGCAACGCAATTCACATCTCGAAGGCAGATCACAACAAAGCATGCCAATCCAAACCACTCCCCGAAGGCACCGCAGACCATTTCAAAGCAAAGCACTTCTCATTTTTATTGCCATTCAATCTCAAATTCATATCGGCCTTCTCCCATGCCACGCTCACCACCAAATCCATGAATCTTTCCATATTCAAAAATCTGTTGAACAATTTCAGGTGTGATCTCTTTATCCTCCAGAAGTTTCAAATGAAAAGTTACAATTGCTTTTTCGACATATTGAATTGTCTTTAAAGCATTGCGAGGGCCGAGAGGAGTCATCACATGAACAGGTTGGTCAAAAGTCCCATCAGATTGAGAAATATCTTTCCCATTTCTCTTGAGATGGACAAAATATTCATCAACATAAATTTTATTTGCTACTTTTGATCTCATTGCTTTTATCTCCGGTTTAATGGATTTTTTTATCTCGTTGGCACAATCCTTTAGATGAGCTTTCCAACAGCCTCCTCGAACGATTAAACCATTTTTATTATTTTGAAAACCTAATGTCACTTTTTCTTCGGTTTCTTGAATACTTTCTAATACTTCGTTTTTAATTTCTTCGAGGGATCTTCCTTCTTCTGGTTTTTCTTTTGGCATTCGTGCAGTTAACCAGGCATCAACAATTTCCTTTTTTAAGGGAACACTTCCACATAATCTCCCAATAAAACTAATCGTGATTTTTGCTGTTTTCCACATAATTTTTTCTCCTTTCATCTTTCTTAATTTATTTTAGAAACCTTTTTTCATACCCTTTTGGCCATAAACCATTATTTTCAATATAGGAATCATATACCTTGAATCCATCTTTGTCAAAAATTTCTTCACCTAAAAATTCAATGCGCGCATTATCATCCTTGAAATATCGGAGAATGAAATTATCGCCTTCGTAAAAAGTTCTAATGATTCGGCTTTGGCCCCCTACAGAAACAGAATATTCTGATCCTGGATTGATAATTATTAATTTAGAATGGGCCATAGGTTGGTATGTATATTTTTCTTTTTTTAATTTCTTTATTCTCTCTCCAGTATTCAATATCATAAATCATCATTGCTATTACATTCCCATGTTTTTTACCGTCTCCTTCTCGGATTTCAATCTTTTCAATAGGTAAAGTCATGTTGTTTCTTTGTTCATATAGCCGATTAAAACACTGGTTTATCTCTTCTTCGCAGTTAAAAGTTTTATAGAATTTCTTTTTTGCTTTTTCTAAATCATCTCCTTCCTTCCTGTGAACTGCACATCGGTAATCAATATAATTTTTAGATGGGTTAAGAATATTCATTGTTTTCCCTCTCTTTCTTCATTTCGTAGATTATTCGGTCTGTTTCATCAGTTGGCATTGGTTCTAATATTTCATCTTCCCAGCGTTTATTTTTAATCCATCTTTCCGGATCTGGCCATTCAGGGCAGAACTTATTTTCATTGATTAGGTTTTCCTTTTCTTGTTTTTGTGCATTGAGAGCTTTGAGTAGGATCTCAAGGTCGGGTTTAAGTTTTTTCCATTGTTTAAAGGTATTGAGTTTACCTACTTTTTTGGGGTATGAATTCCAGAAGGAAAGGAAATTCGAGCTATATTCTTTCTTTTGTAATAGTTTCTTTTGTAATAGTTTCTTTTGTATGTCACCTTTTGTGTAACAGTCATTATCAATTTGTGTAACAGTCATGTCACTTTTGTGCAACAGGGTTATCTTTTTGTGCAACGGTTGCCATTTCTCAAAATCCTTGTTAAATCTATATGAATTGATCTGACTGTTATCATTTTGTGCAACAGCTATTAACCTTTTGTGTAACAGTTTTTTAAGAACTCTACACACTAAAGACCTCGGCATCCCTGTCATTAAACTAAACTGTGATAACGCTATCTTATCTTCTTTTTTGTGCCATCCATAGGTCTTGCGAATGATAACCCATAGGCATTGCATTTCTTGACCTGATAATCTGGTTCTTGCAAGCGCCTCTACAATATCATTTGCAAGGTCAACATGTCCATCTTCAATTTGCGGGTTAGCCGTCTTAAACCTCATACCAAAAGAAAAGCCCTGACGAACAGGTGGCAGGCTGTGAGACCTGGCCCATTCTCAGGGCTTGTTCAATCAGGGCTTCCTTTTGGGTTTTTTCTGTTTTCACACTTCCCACCTATGATTTTCCCTTATATCAAATCCATTTTCTTTTGTCAAGCTAAAAGAGATTTTAATAAATCTTTTTTATGTAGGTAATATACTTGCCAGTAAGATTTATTTAGGATTTTTTTAATATCTTCGACGGTATTCCCATATAATCTAATGAATTTTGACGTTTGTTTTTTCTGTCTATGAAAATTTATCATATGGCATTTATGGCAAAGAATAATTAAATTATCTAAATTATGATTTGTCTTTGTTTTATCAATATGGTGAACTTCGTTAGCTTTTTGCCCACAAAGTTGACAGATATAATTTCCCTCAATTAATTTCTGCTTTCTAATTTTTTTCATCTGATAGTGATTAGGATATTCGGCAATTCCGCCTTTCCAATTAATATTTTTTCCCTCTTTAGCTCCTCCAAGTTTCCCCGTTAATCTATAATTAAGTGGTAAATCAAGGGGGCGTTTATGAATATATCGTTGATAATGGAAAGTGCAAAATCCTTTGGCAACGTGTTTTTTTTGGCATCCAACATAAGAACAAGATTGGATTTTTCTTTTACCCAAAGGATTTCCAGTTCTATAAAAGTTGATATAATGATTTTTGCAAAATCCCTTGCAATAATGTTTTTTAAAACAATTTTCTATTTTACAAATTTTCATAGTATCATTATAAATTATATTTTTATGATAAGTCAAGTCTTTTTTTGAAATTGTTTTGTGTTCAGTTTTGTTATCGACTGGTAAATTTTTAAAATAAACTATTGACAAATTTCCACCATAGTATTATAATATGGCTAAAAATTACCATATAAGGAGGTATCATAAAATGAACTGGAGAATCACTATTATTGATATTTTAAGAAAAAGAGATGGAGATTTATGTCAATTATGTAAGAAAGAATTTAGTGAAATATCACCACCTGAAATAGACCATATAATGCCTTTTTCTAATGGGGGCTCACATAATATAGAAAATCTTCAATTAATCCATTCTATTTGCAATAGAAAAAAGGGAAGTTCATTTAAAAAATCATCAAATATAATTTTGGTAAATAAAATGAATAAGATAGATTTTTTAAAGAAAAAAAGTCTTGAAGAAACATTAATTAGGGTAAATGGCAATATCTCTCAGGCCGCAAGAGAATTGGGGTTAAGCAGAGCGACCATGAGAGGATGGATTAAAAAATATAATCTTAGAAAATTAATTCATATTCAAAATTCTGAATCATTTCTTTATAGTAAAAATGCTGGTAAATCTTCTACCACTAAATTTAATAAATGAAAATCAATAATATCAAATAGTTATGTTTTTAATTGTACATTTTTGTAAAATAAATATTATTTTTGGTTAATTATTTACCACTTTTCACAAGTTCACAAAGTTAGAAAAAACAAGAAAATATCATTAATATTATGAAGTTATAAATTCTTTTTGAGTTTGGCACACCACTTGCATTATAAGAAGTAAAAACAAAGAAAGGAGAAAAAAATGAAAAAGGATCGTATCGGATCGGCATATAATCCCAGATGTCCCTATTGTGGCGGTCCCGCACGGTGCGCCTGTTGCGGCCAAACTTGCCGTGAGGTAGGAGGTCTTACCGACGAGGGTCTTTGCGCAGGATGTTCAGCTAAAAAGGCGGCTACAGAAAGGAAAAAAGAAATTACAGATGAGTTTTGGCCATATTTGTTTATAGCTAAAAAAGGAAAGGAGAAGAAAGATGGACGAGGCAGCCAAACTAAAAAAAGTGATAGATAAACTCAACGTCGAGATCGAGAAGATCGACTGGAGCAAAGCAGAGTTGAGGAGCAATGAAATAGATATAGCCCATAGCCATTTACTTAAGGCTCTGGAAGAGTTTAGTAACACGTTACAATTTCAGAGACTGAAATGAAAGGAAAAACTAAGAGGGAGGGATGAGAGATGAAAGTAAAATATTTATTTTCAGGATCAAGAGTTATCTGTGATGGAGAAAATCATCACATTTTTAAGCGGGATGGAAGATATGATTTGAATAAATGTTCATGTGATACTTATCCTAACTCAGA
>Ga0315282_10004028_pt1 | contig 25904 bp, 25 predicted proteins | sample YL17G07_20_MG_FD_203693 | JGI IMG/M metagenome (GOLD analysis project Ga0315282, IMG submission 203693) | Sediment microbial communities from Yellowstone Lake, YNP, Wyoming, USA - YL17G07_20 | ecosystem: Environmental > Aquatic > Freshwater > Lake > Sediment | place: USA: Wyoming | collected... | reverse complement strand
CATCCCATCCTTGCGTCATGTCTTACACAAACACTGGCACAGGTGGGATGGCTCCTAGTCCTTGCGAAAAATGAAACGTTGAAAGGAGAACATGGATACGTCAAGAAACGACTTTACGAACTACTGAGATTGTGTAAGAACAGTACCTAGTAGAGCTGTAACCGTCGCAATTATGAACAACACTCCCACAATCATTGCGGCTTTTCTGTGTGAGTCCATTCTTCTACCAGTCTACCGAATCGCCGTCATCCGTTAAATAGGGTTCGGCGTCCTCCAGTCATCTTATGAATGATTTTCGATGCCTATCTCACACTAACTTTCGTCCCCTATCGGAGCCAAGAAGAGAACGAAAAGGGTTTAGATCTATCATCTCTCGCATCCTCGACAATGAGATTTCCGAGAACGGAAATTCTTGACGGCGAGCCAGTCGGCCTGACCTGTCCTAATCCGGTTGGGCCCACTTCAGCTTTTGAGAAAAGCCCGTGGAGAAGAAAGGCGACGGTACGGGCGGAATACCCCGCACATTTCGTACCGGCATTTATTGCGGTGACCTTTAATTGCTGGTAGATTCGATGCCAATAATCGGCCCTCGATTTGTCCCTAGCACTCGTGAATTCTATAGGTGCGGGGTTTAATTGCGAGTAGATTCCGGGTCAATATCCGGGCCCTCGCACATTCTAGTCATATCGATTTGTCTAGCGTTCAAACCGCGATTCTGATCATTGTTGCACACGTTCTTGCGCGTATCCAGTGATTTCTACGGGCAAACTCCAGGCTAAAATCCCGGCGGGAGCACACCAGGATATGCTCGTACTCGAAACCTCTACTAGAGCCGTCTCCGGGAGATCTTCTTGACCTCCTCGGGCCAATCAGCGTCGCTTGTACCACTCCTAGGAAGGCCATTGGGCAGCATGTTTGCAGGAACGTGTTGCTGGCCTCCCAGCTCGCGCCCAACCTTCTTCCGCACACACTCGTCGATCTTCGGACCGCTGCAGTAGAGTCTTATGAAACCTGCAACAGCCAGCTTGTATTCTCTGAGGGACTCGCAGGATCTGAGAAAGGTGCAGTCGCGAAAGCTGTCGCAAGTAGCCATCCTATGATTCCAATTACTCAGGATATGGCAAGCATCTTGAATATCTTTCGCTCTCAGATTGGCAAACTGGAGCCTCAGCCCACGGGACGTGGAGTCGATATGAATCTGATGGACCTGACCCCTTTGACCTTCCTGATCTTGCTGAGGATCTCCTTGAGGACTGCGTTCGGGCCGCGCGCAATGAAGACTTCCATGCACTGACCTTTCTCGATGTGCAAATGGAGCATCATCTGGATCTCCTCGTATCTGTGCTGGAGCACCGAAAGCTCTCCCCTTGGACCCAGCTCGTCGTAGACCATCGTGATAACCAGCTGGTTCTCGCCCTCGGCACTGTCCCATTCCGATTCGTCAACGAAGGTCCTCATAGTCTCTCTTATGGCGTCCGAGCGCGATCTGAATCCCCTTGTCCCGGAGATCTCGTCGAAGCGCCTGAGCAGCTCCTCTGGGACCGAAATGCTGACTATAGTCACCTTACAACTCCCCGATCAGGCTACCGAGCTCGCGGTTTATTAAGAAATCGGCTTGCAATGAATAATCGCCATCATGTCCTGCCAAGCCTCTTCAAGAGCGATTCCGAGTTGTCGACGAGCGCTGCCCTGACCTCTTCTGGGGTCATGCCCGCGCCTCTCGCAACGGTGTTCGCGAACTCCATGGTGCTCAGGTCGCTCGGCGAGTGGGCATCCGTGTTGACGAGTGTCTTCGCCCTGCATTCCCTGGCGAGCGAAGCGACGTGCCCGTTCGCGAGAGAATGGCCTTTCCGGCAGCTGATCTCGAGATAGATGGCATGCTTCACAGCAAGCTCGACATCGTCCACCGAGATCATCCCAGGATGAGCCAGGATGTCAACGTCTGGGTTCGTCACAGCCTCGTGATTAGTCCCTCTCTCTACGGGTTCAACAGGCGTTTCGCCGTGAACAACCACGAGCTCCGCACCTGCCTTCTTGGACTTCCTCACTGCCTGGTCTATGTACCTTACTGGGATATGTGTCAACTCCACGCCCGGGATCGCCTCTATCCCCCACGCCTCAGCCTTTGCGCAATCTCTGGCGACGGACTCGACGATCCATTCTATGTTCGAGAAAGACGCATGGTCGGTCAAGGCAATCGCTCTGTGGTCCGCGCTCGCGGCTCTTCTAATCAGCTCAATCGGAAGCAGCTCGCCATCGCTGAACAACGTGTGCGTGTGAAAGTCGCATCTCCTAGCCCTCATTTCCTTCGGCCCTCCAGTTCTTTGTAGATGTCGTCCATCGTTATGCCCTCATCGTAGAGAAGGACCATGAGGTGGTACAGCAGGTCCGCAGTCTCATAGATGACCTGGTCCTTATCCTTGTCCTTCACTGCTATTATGACCTCGGAGCTCTCCTCAGCTATCTTCTTCAACAGGAGGTTCCTGTTTCTTAGGAGCTTGAATGTGTAGGAAGCTTCGTTCTGCCCGGACTCCCGGTCAGCGAAGACCCTCCATAGCTTCGTGATTATGTCCTCAGAGGGGATCGGCGATTTTGAGAAACAGGAGTACGACCCCGTATGGCATGCCACACCTGTCTGCTCGACCCTAGCGAGCAGCGCGTCGTCGTCGCAGTCGGCCATCAGTTCCACGGCCTTCTGGAAGTTGCCGGAAGTCTCGCCCTTCTTCCAGATCTGTCCCCTGGACCTGCTCCAATAATGCATGAACCCCGTTTTCTTGGTCAGCTGAAGCGCCTCATCATTCATGTAGGCCAGCATGAGAACGTTGTTGTTCCTCACATCCTGGACGACAACCGGCATCAGGCTTCCGCCATCTTTCTCATTCACGTACTCCACCTCACTGGCACGCCTCTTGCTTCGAGTGCGCGCTTGACATCAGCAACTGTGTGCTCGCCATAGTGGAATATCGATGCGGCGAGTGCAGCGTCTGCCTCGCCCTCAGTTAGCACTTCAACAATGTGCTCGATCTTGCCGCAGCCTCCGGAGGCGATCACCGGAACATTGACCTCGCGGACGACCTTCCTCGTCAGCTCGATGTCGTAGCCCCTCTTCGTCCCGTCCGCGTCCATGCTCGTGAGGAGTATCTCGCCCGCCCCTCGGTCGCAACCGTCCTTTGCCCAGTCGATGGCGTCGAGGCCGGCGGGCCTTGTCCCAGAGTGGGTGTACACCTCCCATGAATCACCCTTTCGCTTGGCATCGATTGCCAGGACTATGCACTGGCTCCCAAAGGCATCTGCGCATCTCGTGATCAGGGCTGGGTCGGCAACCGCAGCTGAATTCACGGAGATCTTGTCTGCTCCGACCTTCAAGGTCTTTCTCACATCCTCGAACGAGCGGATCCCGCCTCCAACAGTTAGAGGTATGAAGAGCACCTCCGCGGTCTTCTGGACAGCTGTATGGAGAGTTTTCGCCCCGGCGATGGACGCCTTGACATCAAGGAAGACTATCTCGTCAGCTCCCTGTTTCTGGTATTCAGAGGCGAGCTCGGGCGGATTACCGACATTCTTCAGGTTTCTGAAGCACGTGCCCTTGACAACAACGCCGTCCCTAACGTCCAAGCACGGGATGATCCTCTTCGTGAGAGGCATCAGCGGGTCCTCCATCTCACGGTTGATTTCGTTGACTTGGTCACCCTCGACGGAGCCATTGCGTCCCTGAGTGCGAGCCCGAGCGCCTTAAACGTCGCCTCGATCACATGGTGTTGGTCCTTCCCCCTCAAGACGATCGTGTGGACCGTCGCGCGAAGCTCAATCGCGAACGATCTGAGAAAGTGCTCATACATCTGGTCCGGGACATCGAGGTGCACATAGGGCCTATCAATCAGGTCCACAGTCACCTGAACGAGCGCTTCGTCCATTGGAACTGTCGCGCTCGCTATCCTCTTGACAGGTGCATCCCCGATAGCCTCCCTATAAGCTCGGCCGAGTGTGATGGCGACGTCCTCTATGAGATGGTGTTCGATATCCCCTCGAGCCGAGACTTCGATGTTCGCGCCGGAGTACTTCGCGAGCGTCTCTACCATATGTTTCAGGAACGAGTCCTGCAGGTCCGCTGCGCATCTGCCAGACCCGTCTAGCACGAGCTTGATATCGATCTCGGTCTCCCTCGTCTTCCTCGAGACTTTCGCAGTTCGTTCTCTCTTCCCGTTCGTCACTTGAACTCCCTCACTGCTCGCGCGAAATTGAGATTCCCGGTGTAGATGGCCATTCCGACGACGGCTGAATCAGCGCCCATCCCACGCAACAGCTTCAGGTCGTCCATGGTCGTCACCCCGCCGGAAACGATGACGGGTTTAGAGGTCATCTCGATCAGGGCTTTGATGGGCCTCGGATCGATTCCCTGCAGTTTCCCCTCGACCTCCACATTGGTGTACAGGAATCCCCAAATGGGCAGGGGTTCCAAGTCTTTCGCAACGGAGAGAATCTCCTTACCTGAACTCTCCTGCCAGCCCTTGATCATGACATGGTCCGCCACGGAATCGAGGGCAACGACAATGCCATCCGCGTACTGTTCGGCGATTGCCTCGACGAACGGCCTATCCTGGATAGCCCGCGTGCCAACGATCACCCTCTCGCACCCGATCTCGAACAGCCTCTCGACCTTCTCCTGGGTGCGAACCCCTCCTCCGACCTGCACGGGAACGTCGAGGTCGCCCGCGATCTTCTCGATGAGAATCTCGTTGTCCCCCGTCCCGAGCGCAGAGTCGAGGTCTATGATATGGATCATATCCGCTCCCTCGTCCTGCCACCTTCGAGCGGCACCTACGACATCGTCTATCGAGACCTGCTCAGTCCCTGGCTTCCCGCCGACAAGCTGAACGCACTTGCCACCCTTGATGTCGACTGCTGGAAGGATGTTCATGTTGAACCCTCTGAGATAGTCACGAAGTTCGACAACAGCCTGAGGCCGGGCAGCCCGCTCTTCTCTGGGTGGAACTGGACCCCGTAGATAGAGCCCTTCCTCACAGCCGATACGAACGTCTCACCGTATCGCGTCTCTGCTATTCCCACTTTCTGAGTCGGATGGCAGACGAACGAGTTCGCAAAGTAGAACTGTGTGTCAGTGCGAATGCCTTCGAAAAGCGGATCGTCTGATGCTTGCACATTGTTCCACCCCATGTGAGGGACCCGATCTGCATTGATCCTTCTGACCTCACCCTTGATGGCGGATATGCCCTCGCCAGGCGATTCCTCGCTCCTGTCGAAGAGGATCTGCATGCCAAGGCAGACGCCCAAGGTCGGTGTTCCCGAGGCGATGGCCTTTCTCAGCTGCGGGAGAACCGGCTGAAGGACGTCCATAGCGGCACCGAAGGCTCCGACGCCCGGGAATACGATTCCCCCGGCATCCAACAGGGCTTTTGGATCGGTCACAATCTCGACCTTGGCTCCGGTCTTTTCGAGACCCTTGGAAATGCTGTGGAGGTTACCCACCCCGTAATCGATAATCCTGATCTTCATCTCATCTTCCCCGACATCACGTGCTCTGCCTCCACCAGGAACTTGTCCATCATTTCCCTGGGGCCGACTGTGACTCTGATGTAGTCCTTCAACATCGGAAACGAGCTGCAATCTCTGACTGCCACGCCCCTGTCCTTGAGAGTTGCGACGAGAGTTGGCCCGTCCATGGTTGACTTGCCGATCACGAAGTTGCAGACGGAAGGTTTGACCGAGAATCCCAAGGCCGTCATTCTGTTCGATAGGTACTCCCTCTCAATCTGCATCTTTGAGACCGCCGCATTGACCCACTTCTTGTTGTCGATGGCTCTGATGGCGACGGCTTCTGTGAACGAGTTGAGCCCAAACGGCGTCCTCACGCGTCTCAGTTCGTCTATGATTTCGCTCCTCGCGATGGCAAACCCTGCCCTGAGCCCGGCCAGGCCGTACGCCTTCGAGAATGTCCTGGTATCTATCCCGTGCTCGCACGCGAGCACGGTCTTAAGCATATTCGAGCCGCAGAAGTCTCCGTAGGCCTCATCGACCAGAACCATGCCGTTCGATCCTGAGAGTATCTTGCTGACCTCGTTGAAGTCGAAGAGGTTCGCAGTAGGGTTGTTCGGCTGGCAGATGGCTGTTAGCTTAGCGTTCTCTGAAAGGATCTCATTTGCATCAATCGAATAATCCTCCTCGAGCAGCTTTTCCTTGACCGTCGCCAGGTTGACCCTCGCATAGAACTTGTACATTCCAAATGTCGGCGCTGGGGAAACGAACAGTTCACCAGGGTTGATGAATGATTTCATGGTGATGTCCAGCAGCTCATCGGAACCGTTCCCCACAATGACCTCGTCGGGTGAGACACCATGCTCAGAGGAGATCCTCTCTCTGAGCGCATCTGAGTTCTCGCTGGGGTACGCCCAGAGGCGTGAGAAGTCGAAGGACTTCGCGACCTCCTCAACTGCAGGGTTGACTCCGAAGAGGTTCGCGTTGTCGTTCAACAGTGTCAAATCCTTCCCAGCGAGCGAATACGTCTGGCGCGCAAGCGTGTCAAGCGTCCTTCGCCTTAGCTCTCCGATCGAGGTCATCTGTTCACCTTCTTGGAGCGCATGAGCGCGGCCTGAGCGTGGGCCGGGAGGCCCTCCGCGCGGGCCATCTTCTCAACGACTCCCGCCAACTTGTCAGCCCCTGAAGAGCTAAGACATTGATAAGGAACCACTCTGAGAAAGTCATAGACTGATAGCGAAGACTTCATCGATGCCATGCCCATCGTCGGGAGTATGTGGTTTGTCCCCGAACAGTAGTCTCCGAAGGAGACGGACGAATATCTGCCGAGGAACACCGACCCGGCGTTCTCTATCATCGGAAGCAGATCTAGGGGAGCGGCCGTATCGACAAGCAAGTGCTCTGGGGCGTACTCGTTCGAGAAATCGAGCGCTTCCGAGATGCTTTTTGTCTTGATGAACACGGCACCATCCGCTGCGGCTGCAGCGGCAGTCGCTCTCCTCTCGGTTACAGCAATCATCTTCTGAAGCTCGTCCCTCGCCTCAGCCAGTAACTTGCCAGAATTCGTTAAGAGGACCGCACGAGCGAGCGGGTCGTGCTCCAACTGCGCTAACATATCCGCAGCCACGAGACGAGGTGAGGCGGTGCCGTCTGCGATCACAAGCACTTCTGATGGCCCTGCTAGGAAGTCGATCTCGCAATCGTTTCGAACCAGCAGTTTGGCGGCGCTCACGAAGGCTCCTCCGGGCCCCACAATCTTCCGAACCTTCCTGATTGACTCCGTGCCATAAGCGAGCGCGGCGATGGCCTGCGCGCCTCCCACGGCGAACACCTCATCGACTTCGCAGAGATACGCTGCTGCCAGGACGGCGTCGTTCACTCTGCCTAGCTTGGCGGGCGTACACAGCGCGAGCTCGGGCACACCAGCAATTCGCGCGGGCACACACGCCATAATGACCGATGAGGCGTAACTAGCCGTGCCTCCGGGCGCGTATACACCGACGCGCGCGAGCGGCACGACCGACTGGCCGAGGAGTCCGCAAGAGTCCCTGAACATGAAAGGTTTCATGATCTGCCTCGAGTGGAACCTCTCAATTCTTCGCTTGCAGGTCTCCATAGATTTCATGAGATCCGGGGGGAGTTTGTCTGCGGCCTTCTTGAGCTCCGATACAGAGACTCTCATCGGTCTGCCCAGAGGACCGTCAATCGATTCCGCGATCCTCAGCAGAGCAGCGTCGCCTCCGAACCTTACCTGATCTACGATCTCTCGGGCCTTGCGTGAGATAGCAGCGAGATCGGCCTCCGACCTTCTGAGGACCGAGAGCCGTTCCTGTTCTGACATATCGCTCATATTGAATGTCCGCATATCAGAGAACCATCCTCTCGATTGGCATGACCAGGATGCCGGTTGCGCCGACGGACTTGAGCATTGCGATGACCCCGTTCACCTCGTCTTCGTTCGTGACCGCGTGTACCGCGACGAAATCGTCCCTGCCCAGAAGCGGCATAATCGTCGGACCTGACACGCCAGGGAGTAGGGTCCCAAGGTTCGGCAACTGGTCTCTGGGCACATTCGCCATAAGGTACCTTTTCCTGGAGGCATTCATCACGCTTGAGAGAGCGCTCGTGACCTCCTCGATTATCAGACGCTTCTCCATCATGGACTTCCGGTTTGCTATCAGCACCGCCCTGGACTCCAGGATTACGTCCACCTCTCTGAGGTGGTTAAGCTTCAGGGTCGAGCCCGTCTCCGTGAGGTCGGTGACTATGTCGGCGAGGCCAATCTGCGGAGCGACCTCGGTCGCGCCTGTCATCTCTGCGAGTTGGATGTCCTTGCCGAGCCTCGCAAAGAACTCTTTGGTCAGGCCAGGGAAGGAGGTCGCGACCGTGCAACCGTCCTTTACGTCCTTAACGGACCTGATCGGGGACTCGTCTGGGACGGCGACCACCAACCTGCACTTCCCGAAGTCCAAGTCCATGATCTTATCCACCTTCCTTCCGGTCTCCATCACCAAATCCAGCCCCGTGATGCCGAGGTCAGCCGCGCCCATCTCAACGAACTCTGGTATATCCTGCGCCCTGGCCATGAGTACCTGATACTTGCCCTTGCCGAACTCTGCAAGCAGCGTACGACTCCCGGAGTCTGGCACTGCGAAGCCAATCCTATTCATCAGCCTGATGGCGTTCTGGTTTAGCCTACCCTTGTTCGGCAATGCTATCCTCATGCTGCTCATGTCAACACCTCTTCAAGTCCATCCGGCCCGCGCCCCTTACAACCTCATGCCCACTGGGACATCGGGATCCTAGAACACAATTTCGGGCGCACTGGCTGAGGATACGGGGGCTACCCGTGAAGGCTATCAAACACGACCTTCGCCTCTGCCATGTTCTTGCGCCTCAAGCGGACGAGCGAAGACCTCGCCGATATTTATGAGTTCCGTCCAGGAGTGGACATGCATTGCATATGCTTGTACATCAGGAGGCTTTCAAATCTTCTGAGATGCTCTAGAATGTCCTCAGCTGAACTGCGTCAGTACTGACCTACGTCGGATACAGCGCTCCGAAAAACAGCACCACGACAGAGGTCGCTACGCAGAATGCCACGACGAACCACGGATTGACCTTGAGGGCCTTCTCATCTTCCGAGTCGAAGTACCTGATCAACCCGGCGGCTGAGTGGAATCCCTCGTTCTTCTTGTTCTTCGGCATAGGCCTCAGTGAGGCCTATTGAAGGACTCGCTATTTAAGGCTTTACTGTCCCACCAGAGCCTGTTCGATACGAATCCAAGACAGAAAACATAACGAAAAGCATTATATAACCAACAAGATAATTCAAACAAACCCATCTGGCTAATCGCGGTCGAGGGACCGAATCCAACAGGTCCAGACCCATGAGCCTTGTTGAGCTGGATGGTGCTGGAGGGTGTACCATCGCAACGGTCTTCCTAGTCGACGATGAGAAGTTCATCGTCGACCTGTACAGAGATATTCTCGAAGCCAATGGTCACACCGTGATCGACGTCGCCTCGGATGGCGAGGAAGCGGTCAAGAAGTATAAGGATATGAAGGAGAAGCCTGTGGTCATCATAATGGACCAGAGGATGCCTGTCAAGGACGGGGTCAGCGCCACCCAGGAGATCCTGGCAATGGACCCTAAGGCCACGATCTTCTTCGGCAGCGCGGACCTCCACATAGAGAAGGAGGCGCTCGCCGCGGGCGCCAAGGGATTCTTGCTGAAACCCTTTAGGATTGAGGAGCTCTTGGCCGCAATCAGCGAGGCCGAGAAAGAAGAGAAGTGACTGCGAAGCCCGCGTTCTTGAGTGCTGGCTTCGACCGAGAGTTGGTGTGCTATGACAACCAGCGTTAGAGAGATTGGAGGAGAATCCGACAATGGTGAGGGCCGCTTACATTTAAGTACGGCCTTCGAATATGAGTGGACGCCCTACGAAATGGGTGATACCTGATGGCAGAGCAGGAGAGCGACCTCAAGGCCCAGATGCGGAGTAAGCTCCAGGCCTTGCAGGCAAAGGGGCTGGACCCGTACCAGAGATACAAATACGTTAGGACCCACGGGACGGCCAAGATTCTTCAGGACTACGCCAACATCGGCCAGGAGAGGAGCAAGGAGGAGATCTCCACTGCCGGAAGGATAATGGCGGTCAGGATACACGGGAAGGCCGGTTTCGCGGATCTCCAGGACAGGGACGGGAAGGTCCAGATATATGTCAAGATGGACGAGGTCGGCCCCGAAAGATGGGAACTATTCAAATCCCTCGACCGAGGAGACATGATCGGCCTGAAGGGGCACGTGTTCAGAACCAAGATGGGAGAGATCACAATAGCAGTCAAGGAGTTCGACATCCTGACAAAGGCTCTCATACCGTATCCCGAGAAGTTCCACGGTCTACAGGATATCCAGACGAGATACAGGCAGAGGTACCTGGATCTAGTCATGAACGAAGATGTCCGCCAGAGGTTTGTCAAGCGCAGTAGGATGGTCGCGTTCATGAGAGAGTGGCTGAACAAGAGGGACTTCCTAGAGGTCGAGACACCTATACTCCAACCACTCTATGGTGGGGCTTTGGCCAGGCCGTTCACCACTCACCACAACTTCCTGGACATGGACCTCTACCTGAGGATCGCACCCGAGCTGTACCACAAGAGATGCATTGTGGGCGACCTCGAGAAGGTCTATGAGATCGGCAAGAACTTCAGGAACGAGGACATCGATGCTCAGCACTATCCAGAGTACACATCCTTGGAGCTGTACCAGGCCTATGCGGACTACAACGACATCATGGACCTGACTGAGTCGCTGCTGTATGACACCGCGATGCAAATCGTAGGCTCAGAGAGCATCCCCTACGGCGACAAGGTGCTCGACTTCAGGAAGCCGTGGCCAAGGATAACGATGCACGATGCAGTCCAGAAGTACACAGGACTTGACATCTCAGCCCTGAAGACGGTCGACGCGGCGAAGGAGGCGGCGACCAAGTTGGGGGTCAGAGACATCGAGGAGTGCGGGGAGCTCGGAAAGATCATGTCTGAGATATTCGACCAGAAGGCGCAGCCGCACCTGATCAACCCAACCTTTGTCATAGATCACCCGCTCGAGGTCTCCCCGCTGGCCAAGAAGAAGAGGGGAAACCCGCAGCTAGTCGAGAGGTTCGAGCTCTTCATCAACGGCTGGGAGTTCGCGAACGCCTTCTCGGAGCTGAACGACCCAGCGGAGCAGGAGCAGAGGTTCCTGGAGCAGGAGAGGCACAAGGAGGAAGGCGACGATGAGGCGCACCCGATCGATAGGGACTATGTGCGCGCGCTCGAGTACGGCCTTCCGCCGACAGGTGGGCTGGGCATAGGCATCGACAGATTCGCGATGATACTCACGAACGCACCCTCCATCAAGGAAGTCATTCTGTTCCCGCACATGAAGCCAGAGGTCGTGTAGAGACTTGGGCGAGGATGGCGGGCGAATCAAGCTAAGGCACGTGGAGACTGCCGAGCTGAAAGCGCTCGCAGACGCTCAGAACGAGATCTTCCGGGACTACATCATCCCGATGCATTCTTCCGCGGACTTCTTCCTCGACTTCTTGAGATCTGTAGGTGGCAAGCTCACCAACGTCATCGTCGCGACGGATGCGGATCAGATTGTCGGGTATGTGAACCCCGTGATTGACGGGGTAGAGGCCTGGATCGGCGGGGTAGGTGTGAAACCTGGCTACCGAGGAAAGGGTCTGGGAACCAGGCTGATGCTTGCGGGAGAGGAGTACGCCAGGGCCGAGGGCGCGGAAGTCGTATCGCTGGAGGTCATCATGGGTAACCAGCGGGCGTACAATGTCTACAAGAGACTTGGCTATGCGGATAGCAGGATGTTCCTCACGGCCGAGGGAAAGCCGATACACTTCGCGGGATTCGGTGTCACGCCGAAGAAGGCCTCCATGTCCGAGATACTCGCCATACACGAGAAGTCCTACCAGAACACCTGCTGGCAGAGAAGGAAGCTGCCCGCGATCGTGCAGTCGGCGAGGGCCTCGGAGTGCTACAAGATCGATGGGGGCTTCGTGATACTGAGGAGGATCGAGACATCAGGTTTCATCCCGTTCCTGGGCGTGCTGCAGGACCAGAGGAGGCAGGGCATCGGGACCTCCCTGGCCAAGTTCGCGCTCAACAGGCTCTACGAGCTGGGCGCGTACAAGGTGGCACTGTACAACGTCAACGAGGACCAGCAGACGCTGAGGATGCTGGACAAATTCGATTTCGCCGTGACTCTCAAACAGGTCGAGATGGTCAAGAGGCTCTGAGAAACAGAAGGAGCAAATGGTTTACGGAAGTTTCGCTCCGCAGACCAGCACTCACTGATGGCATTGGGCGAACTTCTCGTCCGCCTGCCACTTCTTGTTGACCCAATCTTGGAGCTTCTGGATGTTGGACTCGGACATGTGCCTGAACCTCCCCTGGAGCTTTAGGTACTCCGCAACGGGCGTCATCTTGGGCTTCCTGTTGATGGTGACCTTGCCGTTCTCTGACTCGTACAGGGTCCACATCCCCGTGTCCACAGCCAGCTTGCATATCTCCATTGTCTTGGCGGTGTCGTGCCTCCAACCGGTTGGACATGGGGTGAACATCTGGATGTATCTGAAGCCCTTCATCTTCTTGGCCTTCTCGAACTTGTTGATGAAGTCCTGGATGTGGCCGACCGACGCGGTCGCAACGTATGGCACATTGTGGGCCATCATGATTTGCGGCATGTCCTTCTTGAAGTTCTCCTTGCCGGATTTGACCTTCCCGACCGGTGTAGTCGTCGTCCAAGCACCAAAAGGAGTAGATCCGGACCTCTGGATGCCTGTGTTCATGTAGGCCTCGTTGTCGTACATTACGTATAGAATGTCCTCGTTTCTCTCCGCGCATCCCGACAATGACTGTATGCCTATGTCCGCGGTTCCTCCATCGCCAGCGATGCCGAGCACGAGAGTGTGATCATTGCCTTGCATTCGCAATGCTCTAGACACGCCCGCGGCGCAGACGGCTGTGTTCTCAAATGCGACATGATGGAAAGGCACCTTCCAGGCCACGAGCGGGTAGGTAGCGCCGAATATCAATAGGCAGCACGCAGGGTTTACAACGACTGTATCCGGCCCGAGAATCTTCATCATGTTCCTGACTGCTGTCGCCGCGCCGCATCCCGCGCACGCAGTGTGGCCGCGCGTAAAGAGTTCCTCATCTGGCATTTCCTTCAGCTTCATTGCTCGACCCCCCTTGTTCCCATCCATGTGATATCTTTCCTCGCCTTCCCTGTCTTTGCTGCCTCGAACAACCGCCCGTATATGAACCTGATATCGGCTGCTGAGACGTCTCTGCCTCCCAGGCCACCTATGAAGTCCATGATCGGCACGGTGAGGCCGTAGGAAGCATTCCTGAACTCGATGAACGACGGCCCGCCCACGCCGTACGAGACGGCTCTGTCAAACACCCCGACCGCCTTGACCTTCTCGGCGATCTTTCTCAACTGCTCGGTCGGGTAAGGCCTCCAAAACCTTAGTTTCACAAGGCCTGCCTTCTTACCACTCTGCCTCAGTTCATCGACGACTTCGTGTGCAGTCGCGCTTACTGTACCCATTGTCACAAGCACGACCTCTGCGTCGTCCACCATGTAGGGGTCGATCATGCCACCATGGTTCCTGCCGAACTGCTTCACAAAAGCTGCATTGACCTCGTCCACGACCTTAGGCACCTGGCGCATGGCGTTGTCCAGATTCCATCGAACCTCCATCATGTACTCCGGTGGAACGAAGGGACCGACAACGGTCGGAGCCTTTGGATCAAGGATCGGGCTCGGAGGAACATACTTTGGCACGAACCTGTCCGCCTCGTCCGGCTCGGACAACTCAACCGGCTCGACAGTGTGGGAGAGAATGAACGCATCGAGGTTGACGGCCATCGGCAATGCGACGCGCTTGTCCTCAGCGATCCTGAACGCCTGCAGAACCATATCATGGACCTCCTGGTTGTTGTCGCAGAAGACCTGTATCCATCCTGAGTCGCGTTCTGGCATTATGTCGTTGTGCTCCACCCATATGTTGATCGGAGCAGCGATGGCCCTGTTCACGACCGCCATGACGACGGGGAGCCTAAGGCCAGACGCGATGGGCAGTATCTCGTGCATCAACGCGAGCCCTTGCGATGACGTGGCTGTGAACGTCCTCACACCAGTCGCGCTGGCAGATACGCACGCGCTCATGGCGGAGTGTTCGCTCTCAACCTCCATGTACGCACAGTCTAGCTCTCCGTTGTTTATGAACTCCGATAAGTGCTCCACGATGAACGTCTGAGGAGTGATCGGGTACGCTGCGACGGTCTTGACTCTAGCCCTCATCGCACCATAGGCAGCTGCATAGTTGCCTGTCACAACCTTCTTCGGCATCCCAGATCACCTCACCATCTTGATGGCTTCGGCGGGGCACTCATTAGCGCATATCCCGCAGCCCTTACAGTATTCCATGTCGAACTCCATCATATCCTGCTTCCTGTAGATGCAGCCCTCGGGGCAATAGAACCAGCAGAAGTTGCACATTGTGCACTTCTCCTTGTCATACTCCGGCCTGAAGACCCTCCAGCTGCCGGTCTTGTTCTCCACGAACGACCCCGGACCGACGAGGCCGGCATCCGTCTTCATAGGCACGCTGGCAGCTCCGCGCGGGAGATCCTTCACATCCGGAAGCCACTTCTTTGCGGTCTTCAACGCTCTGTGGCCATGCGATTCACCGACAACTGTCCTGTCATAGGCGACTCTCGCGGCCTTTGCGTTGAGGTCGCCGATCTTCGGCCCCAGCCTGTCCCCGAAGATCTGCATAATGCCCTTCTCGATGGATTCGATCTTGACGAGGCCGGTGGCCTTCGCAAAGGCGCCCAGAATGGCCGAGTTTGTCGCGGGCTGCTTCAGCACCTCGAGGGCAACGGTGGTTGCGTCGACAGTGGACAGCTTGACGTCTATCCCTACATCGATCTCCTCTGGCTTCCTCGAGGAATTGACGATTACGATACCGCCCTTCTTCAGCCCCTCGACGACATTAACCGTGTCGATCAGGCCCTCATCTAGGACGACGACGAAGTCCGGCTCGAGGACCTGCGTCTTCCTGTAAATCTTCTTCTTGTCAATCCTCGTGAACGCCAGCACAGGTGCGCCTCGCCTCTCAGCTCCAAAAAACGGAAAAGCGGTCGCATACCCCCCTTCTTGGTAGGCAGCGCTCGCGAGTGCTTGTGCCGCCATGACAGCCCCTTGGCCGCCGCGGCCGTGGAATCGTACCTCGTACATCCTAAAGCCTCGCTGGTTTTTTGAATAGGTGGGGCTATTTTAAGGCTTTCTGAGCAACCAGCCAGCGCCGGGAGCGGCGGCCAGATGTGTTCTTCCGCATCGAATCAGAGCCAATATCCTAACGCGGTTTTCGACGGACGAGAACATGGGGGCTGCGGGCGACTAAACACGAACCCCGCTGACGGGTGCCGCAAGAGTGCCCAAACGTATTTGGAGGGAGCAGGGGATTAAGAGGCGGGATGTCTGCGAAAAGACAGGCAGAGGGGATGGAGCTAAAGGTCGCAAGGGCCCACCATCAATCCGAAGTCGGGCTTGGGCGTGCCAGGATAGACACCGTCACCCGCAAGGATCTCGGCGCCGACGTTGGAGATATAATCGAGATCGTCGGAAAGAAGAGGACGGCAGCGAAGGTCTTCCGAGCGGCTCATGAGGACGAGAACAAAGGCATAATCAGGATCGACGGCATGATAAGGGGGAATGCGGGGGTCTCTATTGGTGAGAAGGTCACCGTGAACAAGGCGGAGGCGCAGCAGGCCCAGAAGGTCCTGGTCGCGCCCAAGATACCCCAGGGAAAGAGGGTCAGGTTTGGCCAGGGGGTGGAAGGCCTCTTCAAGAAAGGGCTTCTGAACAGAGCTGTTGTGAAGGGCGACGAGATCATCATACCCAACATAGCCCTGATGGGCGGGTTCCTGCCGTTCGTGATTGCCTCCACGACTCCGAGCGGAATCGTCCAAATCACGGAAGCGACGGATATGTCTGTGAAGACTGAGCCCGTCGAGGTCACAGAGCTCGCTAGACCATCCGTTACTTACGAGGACATAGGTGGGCTCGAGGGCGAGCTCCAGAGGATCAGGGAGATGATCGAATTCCCGCTCAAGCACCCCGAGATATTCACGCGTCTGGGAATCGACCCGCCGAAGGGTGTTCTCCTGTACGGCCCTCCAGGAACGGGAAAGACGCTCATCGCGAGGGCGGTGGCTAGCGAGGCGGGCGCCAACTTCTTCTCGATCCAGGGGCCGGAGATAATGTCCAAATACTACGGCCAGAGCGAGGAGAAGCTGAGGGATATCTTCACTGAAGCCGAGAAGAACGCTCCATCGGTGATATTCATAGACGAGCTTGACTCGATCGCCCCCAAGAGGGACGAGGTCCAGGGTGAGGTCGAGAGGAGGGTCGTGGCGCAGCTACTGACCCTTATGGACGGCCTGACGAGCAGGGGGAATGTCATAGTCATAGCGGCGACGAACAGGGAGGACGCGATTGACCCGGCTCTCAGAAGGCCAGGAAGGTTCGATAGGGAGATTGAGATCGGGGTGCCAACCGTCGCTGGAAGGAGAGAGATATTGGAGATCCACACGAGGGGGATGCCATTCGAGGAGGGTGTGGACCTGGGGCACACGGCGGATATCACACACGGGTTCGTGGGAGCAGACCTCGCGGCGCTGGCACGGGAGGCCGCGATGAGGGCCCTGAGAAGATACCTCCCGGAGATCGAGCTTGACAAGCCCATACCGGCGGAGCTTCTGGAGAAGATGAGGGTCACGGCACAGGATGTCAGTGACGCCCTCAAGGACATCGAACCGAGCGCTTTGAGAGAGGTTCTCGTGGAGATCCCGAAGGTCACTTGGGAGGATGTCGGCGGCCTGGAGAGCATCAAGAAGGAGCTCAACGAGGCGATAGAGATGCCCATCGAGGACCCAGGCGCGTTCATCAGGCTCGGGATCAAGCCCCCGCGGGGGGTCCTGCTGTTCGGCGCCCCTGGCACTGGCAAGACCCTAATTGCGAAAGCCCTCGCAACAGAATCGAGTGCCAACTTCATCTCCATCAAGGGCCCGGAGATCATGTCCAAATGGGTTGGGGAAAGTGAGAAGGCTATCAGAATGATCTTCAAAAAGGCCAAGCAGGTCTCCCCAGCGATAATCTTCCTTGACGAGCTCGATGCGATTGCTCCGAGGAGAGGGGGCCACCACGACTCTGGGGCCACCGAGAGGATCGTGAACCAGCTCTTGACGTCCATGGACGGGCTCGAGGACCTGGAGAACGTGTTCGTTATCGCGGCGACGAACAGGCCCGATATCGTCGACCCCGCTTTGCTGAGGCCTGGAAGATTCGACAAGTTGCTGCTGATACCCATTCCCAACGAGGCTGGAAGGCTGAAGATCCTTGAAGTGCACTCGAGGAACATGCCCCTGGAAGGAGTGGATCTGGCGAGCCTGGCCAAGCGCCTAGACGGCTATGTCGGGGCAGACATCGAAAACCTGTGCAGGGAGGCGGCGTTGGTAGCCCTGAGACAGGACAAGGGCGCAGGCAAGGTGACCGCGAAGCACTTCGAGGAGGCGCTGGCCAGGGTCAGGGCATCAGCCAATCCGGAGACGGTCAAATTCTACGAAGGGCAGGCCAGCGAGATGAAGACCGCAACGTCTAAGAAGACCAAAGATGATTATAGCCCCAGCTACTACAGATAGCTGGAGATGGGATGACTATGCGCAAGTTTATCACCGAGCTGAAGGGCAAGACCGTAATGACGAATGATGGCCAGATACTCGGCATGATCGAGAACTTCTTGATCGACACGAAGACAGGCGAGCTGCAGAACGTGCTAGTGATACCCGCTGAGGAGGTCGAGCCGAGACTGTTCAAGACCGACGCCCAGGGCAGACTGATACTCCCGTTCAGCGAGATGAAGGCCGTCCGGGACGTCGTCGTGATGAGCATCGCTTGAGCTGTCAGGCACAGTTCTTTCAATTTGAACCAGGAGCTGCACAGGAATCTGACTCCCAGAATCAGCCCTTTCAGTCTCTCTTCGGTCCGCCGAACACCTCGTAGCTCACGATCTTCTCGAGTGGCTTCCGGCTCTTTGACCTGTCGATCTTGACCGACAGATCGGTCTTGTCCTTGGGGTATCCCAGGGTGAGCATCGCAACAACAGAGTAGTCTTGCGGTATGTTCGCCGCCTTCCTGACTTCCTCCTCTGAGAAACTTCCGATCCAGCAGGTCCCGAGACCCTCCGCCGTGGCCACAATCACCATCTGCTGAAGGGCGATCGACACGTCGATCGGATACCATTTCGGAGACGCCTTGGTGTTTCCGCAGCCGATGATGACAACCGGGCTCTCGGCGAGGAACTTGGCATATCGGCCACCTGAGAGGGCCTTCCGCCTTTCAGGGTCCTTCACGACGATGAAATGCCAAGGCTGCAGATTTGATGCAGATGGGGAAATCCTCCCTGCCTCCAGCACCCGCCCAAGCGCATCGTCGGGAACCTGTTTTGAATCATACGATCGTACGGATTTGCGCACCTGTATAGCTTCCTGGACATCCATATCATCACTTCCTATCTGCTTGGTTCTTCATTGCCATTATTCTCGCGATCAGCTCACTCTTCGTGCCCCTTGGACTGATTCCCAAGGATGCGCAGACTGCCTCCAGCTCCGATTTCCTTCGGCCTCTGAGGTAGTTTTCGCTCATGGACTCAAGCGATACGGTGCTTGATTCCTTGCTGCCGACGAGCTCAGGAGCTGCTCCCGCAGGCACTGGCGGTGCAGATGCGGTTTCTCTCTCTGGCGTGCCCTTTGCCATCATCTTGGCGTTTGCCAAAGCGTCCTTGAACTGAGGTGCCAACCTGAGGGCTTCCCTGAAGGAAACCTGCGCCTCGTTCACCCTGCCCAGCCTCTGCAGGGCTATGCCCTCATTGTTGTAGGCTTCTGGGGTCTCCGCGACCTTGATGGACTGTTCAAAGCTATGAAGCGCCTCAGGAACGTTGTCCAGGGCGAGCTGACAAAAGCCCTTGTTGGTCATTGAGACGGTCGTTGGGACGATCACTAGCGACTCATCGAAGCAGGCGATTGCCTCCCTGTATCGATCGGACCTGTAAAGTACGCACCCGCGGTTGTTCCATGCGGCAGGGTTGTTCCTCTGTTCCTTTATGGCCCTGTCGAACTCCAGGCCCGAAGTCTCCCGCTCGCCCATCCTAAGAAGAACGACGCCCAGATTATTGTGCCCCTCGGACCTGTCGAAAGGCATCGCCTGCGTCCTCCCGAAGGAGTCGGTAGCCCCTTCGAGGTCTGCGAACTCGAGCCTCAGGAGTCCTTTGAAGTTGGTAAGCATCGCGAGGTTCTCGAGGGCGATTGCGACGTCGACATCCTCGAGCGCCTGCTTGTAATCCTTCTTCTTGGAGGCCTCCAACCCAGTCAAGGCCCGGGCTTGCCACCCGACACCAGTCTTGCGGATCATATCGTTGACCCTTGCAAGGCGCTCCGGCTCGTTCCATGTGGATAGTGCCGCGTGAAGGTTGAGCAACGCTGGGGCGAAGGCGGGGTCCGACGACAATGCGTGCTCATAGGTCGAGACCGCGATCTCCTTCTTGCCATGGAGGTAGAGCGCGTTGGCAGTCATAGTCAGCAGCTGAGCGTTGTCTCCCTCAATCCTGAGGGATTTGCTGAGGAACACCAAGGCCTCGTCGAGCCGGTCGAGGAGTATTAACAGCGCAGCCTTGTCGCCATAGACCTCCTCCACGAGTTGCTCGACCGATTCCTCCTTGACCCTGGCGACCGCGTCCCCGGACAACATCTCCTTCGACGGGGCGGCCAGGACTCTCTCCTGGGCCTTGGCGGACTCAGACGTGAAGATATCCTGGACAATCCTTGGGACCTCGACGAACCGCTCGGCCATCTTCTTGGACTCCTCCTCGAGCGCCCTTTTAGCCTCCGCGAACTCGGGATCCAACCTGATCGCTTGCTCGAACGCGGCTTTCGCGTGCGTGACCTTCCCTAGCTTCCTTGCCGTGAGTCCTTTCAGGTACCAGCTCTTGGGCAGCTCAGGCCTGATCTGGGTCATCTGTGTGAATGCCTCCAAGGCTTCCTCGTACCTGCCCATCTCGTACAGCAAGCTGCCCTTGTTCATCCACGCCTCGACATAGTCGTGCTTGAGCTCGATTGCGCGGCTATACGAGTCGAGCGCTTCCTCACCCCTGGCCAAGCTGTGGAGAGTAGCGCCCCGGTTGTTGTGTACCTTCTCCAGCCTGTAGTTGATCTTCAGGACCCGATCGTAGGTGTCCAGCGCTTCCTTGAATCGGCCGAGCCTGTGAAGTGTGGAGCCCCTGTTGATCAGGGCTTTCTGCATGGTCGGATTGTAAAGAAGGGCTCTGTCATAGCACATCAGCTCCTCCGTGTACCTGGAGAGGGCGAAGAAGGAATTCCCCAGGGAGAACCAAGTCTCGTCGCTCTCGGGGAAGAGCTCGAGCGCGTGTCTGTAGCACTCCAGCGCCTGCTCATGATAGCCCATCTCGTCGAGCGTGTTGCCCTTCATCCTCCAGGGAACGTCGTAGGCCTCATCGAGCAATATTGCGCGGTCGAAGGCGTCCAGGGCCTTCATGAAGTCCTTGTCGGCTAGGGCCTCGTAGCCCTCAGACATGATCTCCTGCAAACGCTTGTCCCCGCTGATTGTCGGCCCCAGTCTGGACTGCTCTTTCCTCATGTCCGCAGACCGCACGACCTCCTTGTCGAGATCGAACCTGCGCAGCAGAGCTGCGAGCTTGGAGCCATCTGCCAGGCCGACGCTGCTGCTTTCCGCGAGTTTCGCCCCATCAGGCTCTATAACCGAGGTCGTCAAGATGAGCCCGTTGGGAGACTCAGTGCGGTTCATGTACGAGACAAGGCTCTCGATATCGGACCTTGAAATCGTCTCGTCGCGCCTCGAGAAGAAGACGACATACTTCTTCCCGTCCGGCCTGTGAAGGCAATCGGCGATCACGAAGGTACCCCTGGTCCTGCTGCGCTGGACCTTCAGCTCGAGGTATCCCAAGACCTTCTCGACGAGCCTGTTGAACTCCTGCTCGGAGATCTCCGATACTGCCTTCAGTATCCGCTCATCCGAACGCTCACTCAGGATCTTGTCGATCTCCACCATCAGCTCTCACCCCCCGATGAGGAGATGGCCCTGAGCCACTTGACTGCCTCCTTGTTGTTCGGATCCAGCCTCACGCTCTCCTCGAGGCATGTCAGGGCCTCGTCCGTCATGCCCAAGGCGTTGAGCGCTATGCCCTTCCGGGAGAGAGCGTACGAATCATCTTGAGAGAGCTTGAGGAACTTGTCATATGCGTCGATTGCGCGGCGGTATTTCTCCTTATCAAATAGGATGTCGGCTTTCATGCGCCACGCCGCACTCTCACCAGGCGCCAACTGGTTGTACCTGTCAAGGCACTGGATCGCCGCGCCCCACCTGCCGAGGTCGCGCATTGTGTGTGCCTTGCCCAGCCAGGCCCGCGGAGAGTCCCCGTCGATTTGGATCGCCCTTGAGAAACTCTCGTCCGCCCCATTGAGCTTCTTGTTCTTCAGCAGGGTCTCGCCCATAACGATCCATGCATCCGCCAGCTTCGGATCGAGAGTCACGGCCTTGCTCAGGTACTGCACGGCCGCTCCCCATTTGTCCTCCTTCTCGGCGATAACTCCCCGCCAATACCAAGCGAGGGGATCATTCCTGTTCTTGTCATAGAACAGGTGGGTCTTGGCTGCCGAAGCCTTGAGATCTCCTTTCGCGACGAGCGCCTCGATGAGGACCAAGTGCGCTTCTCGCGAGTCCGGAGCGCCCTCCAGAATATGCTCGGCTTTCTGAATCGCACCGTCGTAGTCCTCCGAGGCGAGCGATTGCTTAGCCAGCTGAATCGGAGTCGCGGATGGAAGAGCGGGCTTGGGAGGCTCGACCTTAACACGCCTCTCGGCTGGCCGAGGTGGCTGAGGTTCGGCCTTGGGTGCGGCTGGAACCGCCTCTGCCTTCGACTCCTTCTCGAGAATGTTGACTAGGTCAGCGATCTTCTGTTCGATGCCTGGCTTTCGGGACAGCATCCGCTGCCTCTCGGCTAGGACAGCCTCCTCCACCCTTCCCAGCTCACGCAGGGTCGATATCATGAGTGCGTTGGCCTCGGAGTTCATGGACTCGATTGCAAGGGCCTTGTTGAAGCAGTCGAGAGCCTCTCCGCCTCTACCCATGCCCCTGAGGACCCTGCCCTTCAGGACCCATAGATTGGCTGACTCGCCAACCGCCAATGACTCATCGACCTTGCTCAGGGCCTCGATCTGGTTCCCCAACGCGATGAGCGCTTTCGCGAGGCCCTCAGAGATCTTCTGGTCGCTCGGGAAATGCCTCAGCGCATCTGAGAGATACGATTCCGCGCCTGCCCATTCCTGGGCATCGACTGAGAGCAAACCCAGGTTCCTAGCGGCGATTGAGTACAGCTCGTCCTTGGGACTAACCTTCGCGAAGTAGTCCTTCGCTTTGCCGATCAGTTGTCTCTTCTTCTCCTCGCGCCACTTCTTAGAGGTTGTCCTGAGCAGTATGCCTCGCGAGGCGCTCCAGTAGACGACACCGAGTTTGATGTACATGTCGCTCGTCGCCAGCTGGGGCAGCTTCTGCTCGACGCTGTCCACCTTCTTGAGAACCGAGGTGATGGTCTCGGCAGCATCATTAGTCAGGAGAATAGTCTGACCGTCGAGGTTGAGAGGGACCCCGAGGTGAGACAAGAGAGCGTTACCCCTCTCGAAAAACGCAGCGAGATCGTCCTGTTTGATTCCCTCGGTCGGCATGTCATTGACCAGCTTCGGCAGGTCCGCCGAGGGCACCTTGATGATGTCGGAGTCACAGACAGGGCCCAGCAGCACGGCTGCGGACCCCTCTGACCTCATCTTCGAGAACACGCTGTTCCCTATGAGGACTGGATTGAGAAAGAACCTGGGTTCTTTGAAGCATGCATCGGCGCACCCGTCGCACAGGAGGGCGTCTTCTTCCGATGCGCCGCCGCACTTGAGACAGGGCATGCGTGACCCCCTATTGACATCCGATATGGGTTGACTAATATAATCATACCGTTGGCTAGGTCAGTCGCGCGAAATCGCCTTGGACATGTAGACGCCGCTGCTCTTGTACCCGAGCCTGCGGTAGTAGTCCCTCGCTCCGACACCGCTAGTTACCAACAGCTCTGAAAACCCTGAGTCTCGGGCGCGAACCTCGCACTCCCGCAGGAGGCTCGCGCCAAACCCCCTATGCTGCCAGTGCTTGCCCCCCTTCTCGTCGATCGGTATCATCTGACCGTATACGTGCAGTTCCCGGACAATGGCAGCATCGGCGTTGCGGCCAGGAAACCGAAGGCGCGCGTATCCTATCAGAGAATTGAACTCTGGAAGCTCGTATGACAAGAAATGTTCCCGGCCCCCTGACGCCGCGTATTCCGTCTCCTTGAGCTCGACCCTAGCGTCTGAGGGTATCTCCTTCGTCGAAGGGACATGCCCGATTTCCCGACACCTGATGCATCTGCACGGCGTGCCATCCTGGTTCATCTTCCTTATGACCAGCTCCCTGAGATGGCTCTTGCGCACACCCGCTTCGATGAGCTGAACTGGGATGTCGCGCTGGATCCTGAGGATCCTGACCCAAGGAGGAACCATCTTCTTCATCTCCGAAACGAGTTCGACAGCCGCGTCCAGGCCCAGAGGCGAATACTTGCCGTCGAGCCAAATGGCGTACAGCTCCGTACCTTTGACAACAAGCGTAGGGTAGATTTTCAACATGTCTGGCCTGAACCGCTCGTCATCGAAGAGCATTCGGAAAGATTCCAGGTCCTTTGCCTTGCTGCTGCCTGGAAGCCCGGGCATCATGTGGTAACAGACCTTGAGGCCAGCATCCTTTGCCCTCCGAGTTCCATCGACGACCTCCTTGACATGGTGTCCTCTGCGGACACCGTCGAGCACTGTATCGTCAAGGATCTGTACTCCGAACTCGACCTTTGTCGCGCCTAACCGCATGGATGCCCCAATCTCGCGCTCTCCAAACCAGTCTGGCCTCGTCTCGACGGTCAAACCGACGCATCGCGACTGGGCTTTCTCGTTCTCCAGCTGGGCTGATGCTATGTCTGCCGAATCGCGCCCGTTCATTGCGTCAAAGCACCGTTTGACGAACCATTCTTGGTAGTCCCCTGGTCGCGATGTGAACGTCCCGCCCATCACGATCAGGTCGACTTTGTCTGTCCTGTGCCCAATGGCCCTGAACTGTTCCAGCCTGGCCTTCGTCTGCCTGTAGGGGTCGAACTCGTTCATCGAGGCCCGGAGCGCTGCGGGCTCCCTCCCGGTATATGACTGCGGGCTGTTGTTCGTCACCCCTCCGGGACAGTAAGAACACCGCCCATGCGGACAGTCGAACGGGCTCGTCATCACAGCGACAGGGGCAACGCCGCTGAGCGTTCTGATGGGCTTGTTTCTGAGGACTGGCTCAACTAGCTCCCTGTACTCTTCCGGAACCCTCTCGAGGATCTCGTGGTTGGTCGGCACTCTAGCCAGCTTGTGCTTCTTGCAAAGCTGCTTCTTCAGCCTCGCGGCGTCCTCGCGAGTCGATACATCACCGATCACGAACGCCTGCACGAAATCGTCGAAGTAATCCACGAACAGCTCCAAGAGCCAGGTCCGGATATCTAGTTATCGGAGCGAAGCTTTCCTCACTGGTACATCAAGGCATCATAGAAATCTTCGGGTTCGTGGCCGGTCTTCGGCCGCCTGCCCCGCTTTTTCGATACGTCTATCTCGGGAACCAGGAGGCGAACATAGGTCTTGTCCTCCAAGGGCTCCAGTCGAACGATGCCCTTGACGACAAGGCTGTTTAGAACACGCTGGAGCGTCTCTTTGCGCATCGACAGCTCGTCTCGGAGCTCCTCGAAGGTGATAGGGTACCAGTCCTTGAGGATCTTCAGAACTCTGAGTTCCTGGTCGCTGAGTTTTATGATCATAGCGGCAGCTCAGCCGTAGGAAACGGCATTGGTCTCCGAGTCCTTCACTTCCTTCTCCTTCTCCGCCTTCAGGACGTCTATCGAGATGATCATTTGCGAGGGGATGAGCCGCAACATGCCCTTCTCCTCGCCTAGCTTCTTCTCGAGTTCCATCACGAGCGCGGTATCGTGAGCGACCGCGGCGTAACCTCTGAATATCCCTACCGTTTCCATGGGATTGTCCCTGGACTCAAGGCTCTTGATCCTGTACTGGGAGCCCTGTGTCAGAACGATAGCCTCATCTTTTTTTGGCATGCTTCTCACTCCTCTTGGACGCTAACTCCTGCAAGTGATCGATTGTCTTTCTGTAGTTTTCCATCGCGACCTGGACATGGGCCTCCGTGAAATTCCAGGCCTTGCTGAGATTCCCGTACCTGATTCTGTAGCCCTTCTTCGAGCTCCCGTCAGGCTGGTCAACATTCATCTCCTCGAGGAGATCGAACCCCTTCAGCTTGTTTATGTGGCGATACACTGTCGCCTTCGTCGTTCCCAGGGAGACCGCCAGATCCTCGACCACCCAAGCCTTCTCCATCCGCCCCAGGAAGAATTCGACCAGCAGCTTGTACGGGACGCTGTCCCTGATGTCCGAGACATCAGTCTTGGGATCGTACCCCTTCGGGAAGTAGCCTACCTGATTCAGGAAAAGCATGGCCACCTCGTCGATATCGTTCAACGGCGTCAGGGGAGTATTGCTGACGACATTTAGCTCGAAGCTCATGCTAGTCAGAATCTCGTCTAGAATAGTTAAGCATTATCCTGAAATCAGTCGGGAGAGATCTCTCTCGCCCTGGC
>Ga0315282_10004027_pt1 | contig 25905 bp, 21 predicted proteins | sample YL17G07_20_MG_FD_203693 | JGI IMG/M metagenome (GOLD analysis project Ga0315282, IMG submission 203693) | Sediment microbial communities from Yellowstone Lake, YNP, Wyoming, USA - YL17G07_20 | ecosystem: Environmental > Aquatic > Freshwater > Lake > Sediment | place: USA: Wyoming | collected... | reverse complement strand
AAGAAGTACGGCGTCGTCCGAGAAGTTCGCGGCAGGGGCATTCTGAGGGGTGTCGAGCTCGTCAAGAGCACAGAGACGATGGAGCCTTACCCCGAATTAGGAAAAGCTTTGAAGTGGACGGCGCTCGAAAATGGCCTGATCATGCGCATCGATCCGACTTGGTTCGCCGTCGCGCCCGCGCTCATCGCCAGCAAGTCTGAGATCGATGAGATGTGCAGTCTGATCGAACGCGCTTTGCGACAGGCCCTGGAAGCCGTGAGTAGCCGGAAGGGCGTGGCGGCCTAAGGCGGTGTCACTTGCCATCCGCGAACCAAGCGAGGGCTGCAACCCCCTCACCCGGCCCCGTCGGCTGACGGGCTGAAGAAAGCGCCGGCGGCGGGCCACCCTCTCCCCCAAGGGGGAGAGGGCTAGGGTTTCCTTCGAGCGACTCAGGATACTTGGTGCAAGTGAAGCGCTAAGGGCGCGGGCCGCGCATTCTGGCGACGTCGCGAGGGCGCGGCTGGCAGGCAGGACAGAAATGGCTGCTGCGCCCTGCGATCACCATGCGGCGGATGGGCCGGCCACAGCGGCGGCAGGGTTTGCCGGTGCGCTGATAAACGCGCAGGCGCAGCTCGTAATTGCCGGGGCGGCCCTCGAGGTCAACGTAGTCCCGGAAGCTTGTGCCCTGGAGCCTGACGGCGTGGTCCAGGACTTTTCTGACCGCGCGGAAAAGGCGGCGGGCTTTCAGCGCCGAAACCCTGCCGGGCTGCGCCAGGGGATGGATGCCGGCCACAAAGAGCGACTCATCCGCGTAAATGTTGCCGAGCCCGGCCAGCAACTGCTGGTTCATCAGCCAGCTCTTGATGGCGCCGCGGCGGGCGCGCATGGCGCTCAGGAACTGTTCTTCGGTCACCTGCTGCGCGTCCGGGCCGAGGCGGTCGAACACAGCTTCCACCTCGCCACGCGTGCAGGAGCGCAACCTGCCGAAGCGGCGCACATCGCGGAAGCGCAACTCCTCACGCTCGCCGAGGGCCAGCAGCACGTGGGTGTGCGGCTCGAGGGGGGCGTCGCGCGCGGAGACGGTGAATTGCCCGGTCATGCCGAGGCGTACCAGGAGATACCGCGGCGGCGCGTCTGCGGCCTCGAGTTTGAGGGCCAGCGCCTTGCCTTTGCGCCGCACTGAAACGATGCTACGCCCCTCGAGCTCGGCAGCAAACCGCTCCGGCGAGCCGACGATGACTCCGGGATGGCGGATCACTACCGCCACGATGCGGCGTCCCAGGGTGCGCTTTTGCAAGCCTTGCGAAACGGTTTCGACTTCGGGGAGTTCAGGCATTACAGTGGTTAGTGGCTAGTGGTCAGGGGCCAGTGGCTAAAGGCGGCGTAGAAAGATAATGACTCTTGGTCTCGCCGTCTCTCGCCACTAACCACTGCTAGACCGCTACTTTGATATCGCTTCCCTCAACTTGGACGGCATAGGTATCGAGCTTGAGGGAACTGTTCCCAACTACCTCTCCCGTGCGGACATTGTATTCCCACTGGTGCCAGGGGCAAATGACCACCTCGCCCATGAGCTCGCCTTCGCCAAGCGGCCCGCCCTGGTGCAGACAGGTGTTGTCAGTGGCGTAGATTGCGCCCTGCACGTTGAAGAGAGCAATCGTCTTTCCCATCACCTCGACGACCTGCGCCGATCCCGGAGCAAGTTCGGCAAGGCTAGCAACTTTGACAAACTCCGCCATATGCGCTTCTCCTCTGTCGAGGCGGCTTTAGGCCGCCCAGTGGTCCGTCGGCTGACGGATAAACTCGCCGCTAGAAAATCCTGTGTCATTCCGAGCGGAGCAAGGGATCTGGCCGTGTTTTCGACCCCTGGCAGAGCGAGATTCCTCGCTCCGCTCGGAATAACACAAGATTCTTCCAGTGGTTTTGAGTTTCCCCGCCAGGAAAATGGTCTAAGCGATTTGGACCATTTCCGGTGTTCCCGGCTTGCCGATGCGGACGGATTTCTTGAACTCTTCCAGCATGCTCTCTTCCAAACGGACTTCGGTGGGGCGCTTGCTCAAGCTCATGCTGTCAATCTTCTCCTGGAGCTTCAGAAGGGCGTAAAAGAGGTTTTCCGGGCGCGGGGGGCAGCCGACCACGTAAACATCCACGGGGACGATCTTGTCTACACCCTGAAGCACCGCATAGGTATTGAACGGACCACCCACGCTGGAGCAGGCGCCCATAGAGATGCACCACTTGGGAGCCGGCATCTGTTCCCATATGCGCTTGATGACGGGCGCCATCTTCAGCGTCACCGTGCCGGAAACAATCATGAGGTCGGATTGGCGCGGGCTAGGGCGAAACACCTCCGCCCCAAAGCGCGCCATGTCAAAACGCGAGGTGGTGGACGCGATCATCTCGATGGCGCAACAGGCCAGGCCAAAGGTGAGCGGCCAAAGCGACGACTTTCGCGCCCAATTGAAAATCTGGTCCACTGTGGTGATGATGAAATTCTGTTCAAAGCGATTCTCAATCCATCCCATACGCCCGCCTCAGCTCCTCTTTCGGAAATCCTCGGGATTCAATCCGCCGCCCCTCCCACAAGTCCTATTATACGCCTGGAGCGAAGTCTTCGTGAGCCCGGTTACTCCGAAGCCGGCTTCAATTTGCGGACCGCAGCAGCCCCGGCGGCATCACCGGCCGCCTCGAGAGCTTGTGCCTCGGCGGTGTAGGCTTGCGTATAGGTGGGATCGACCTCGCGCGCGGCCAGAAACTGCTCTGCTGCCTCGCGGTATTTGCCGAGTTTCCCCCAGCAGGCGCCGAGGTAGAAACGGGCGCTGAGGTCCTGAGGGTTCACCTGCACAGCGCGCGCGAAATACTCCGCGGCCTTGGCGTAATCCCCGCGAGGAAAATAGACCGTGCCCAGGATGTCGTAGGCAAGGCTGTGATAAGGGAGCGCTCGAGTGGCTTTGTGGTAGTAAGCCAGCGCCTCGTCATGGCGGCCCTCGAGGTCGGCGATCTGGCCCATGCCGATGTAGGAATCGTAGGTGACGGTGTTCAGCGGATAAAAGCCGGTTTGGTTCAGGCGCAGAGCGGTCTCAAACTCTTTCCTGGCTCCCTCCAGGTCATGGGCGCGAAATTGCAGGTCCAGGCCATGGTGTATACGAACCAGGCCCGCATCGGGCGCGACCTCGAGGGAATAGCCGAAAAGGGTTTCGTTGCTGCGCCAGTTTGGAACCGTCCGCACATCCTGAAAACACCAGAAGCCCATGACGAGACCAAAGGCAGGCAGCGCGATAGGAGCCAGGGGCACGCGTGGTAGCTGCTGCGGCAGCAAGGCCAGGCCCAAGTAAGCCCAGCCAAAGCACAGGCCCACGGAGGGCAGATAAGAAAATCGCTCCGCCAGCAGCGGAAAGCTGAGCTGCCGGACATCCAGGCAGGGGAGCAACGTCACCGCCCACCACACCACCAGAAAGCCCAGAGCCCTCTGGCGCTTTCGTAGCGCACCTGCTGCGACTAGAACCAACAAGGTCAGCCACGGCCATGGCGAGTGCAAGCTCGGACCGGGATCGAAGTTATGAAAAACGTTAAGGTGGACAGGCCAGAAAAAGAGCTTGGCGTGCTGGCCCAACAACCCGAGGGCGGCGGCGATGATCTTGGGCTGAATCTTCCACAAGTGCCGCGCCCCGGAGAAGTGTCCCAGGGCAACAACGCGCGCCATCGAGTAGGCCACGGCTGCGGCAACGTACATGCCCCAGCAGGCTGCCCTGCGGCCCCAGCTCACGACCGCGTCAGAAAAGAAGAACCAGTAGGCAAGCACCAACAGAGGAAAACTGAACGCGGCCTCCTTGAAGAAAAGCGCCGGGAAATAGGCAAGCGCGGCCAGAGCGTGACGGGCCAGGCGTCCTCCTCCTGCCTTCTCGGCGCGCAAGAAGAGCCAGAAAGCAAGCAGGTAGAAGAAGCCGCAACCCATCTCCGGGACGGATGCGATCCAAGCCACCGCTTCCACATGCAGAGGGTGTAAAAGCCAAAGCAGGGAGCCGGCGAACGCCGCCAAAGCGTTCTCAAGAATTCCTCGCCCGATTTGAAACACCACCAGCCCCGTGGCCATGTAGAGAATCCATTGGAAGAGATGATAGGCGGCGGGATTAGGCCCCGCCACGCGCCAGATCAGCCAGTAGGAAAAAATGTGCAGAGGGCGGTAGAAGTTCGTCTCCGCCGCCGCCCCAAGAAACGACCATACGGAGCCGGTGAAGATTCGCCACCACAGGTGAGTATTCCGGACGAAGGGATTTTCAAGGAGCTGTTTGCCATCGTCGTAAACCAATCCGTTGGACAACACTCCCGAAAACACTACGGCGGCCACCAGCGCCAACACGGCCCCGGCTGTATAGGAATGGTTTCTCACGTACTCGTTGCACTTGCTCAGCAAGACTTAACCTGCCACCTGAATTCTTCCCGGCATGGCGCTGGGCTGGCGCAGAGTGAAGCTCTGCGGTTTAGCAAGCGCCCCGACAGTGCGCTATGGTTTTCAGGACCGCAGAGCTTCACTCTGCGCCAGCCCGGGGCGCCAAGGCATTCGACCTCTAATCCTAAAACTGTTTTCAGATTTTTGACATGGTACTTTCGAGTAGGCTCGGCCTTTCCCGGCGCTCGACGGAGCCGTCCCGGGGGGTGTCATTCCGAGCGGAGCGAGGAATCTCGCTCTGCGCTGAGGTGGATCCGAGCACAAGGTTACCTGGTGGACAGATGGAAGACGAAACAGAGCGAGATTCCTCGCTCCGCTCGGAATGACATTGGGTGGGCGGGAGCAGTTTGCCATATGTCCAAACTTCAGGGCGGGGCGACTATAGAATTGGCCAGGCTCACCACACATCCTGCTCGTCCGCAAGCGGCAGATCGACGGCGGCGTCTTGCTTGGCAGACTGATACATGGCAAGCGCCCATTCCAGTGTTGGGCGTACGCTGGCGAGGGTGATCATCGGTTCGCGGCCGCATTCGATTGCGCCCACCATGTCCTCAACCACGGCTTGATGGTCGTGGAAGCCGAGGGCGGCTGCGCCGGTTGAGCCGGTGGCTACGGCGGCGCTTCCGTAATGGCGGATTTCATCGTCTTCCGGCCGATCGTCCTTGAACTTCCAGGTGTCCATGCGCTCGCCGACCATTATGGCCGTGCCGTTCTCTCCGTTCACTTCAATGCGAAGATCCGTCCCCGGCCAGAGGGCCGTGGAGGCCTCGACCACGCCTTGTGCGCCGTTCTCATAAGTTATGAAAGCTAGAACCGTGTCTTCCACGGGTATAGCCGGGTGGGCAAGGTTGGTCATGTAGGCCCGCACTCGCTTGACCGCGCCCACCAGATACTGAAGCAGGTCGATGTAATGGAATGCCTGCTGAATGGTCACCCCCGCCCCCGAGCGCCGCAACATGCGCCAAGCATCCGATTGGTAATACTCGGAGGAGCGAAACCACTTCATGTACGCATCGGCATGAAGGATTTTCCCGAAACGCCCCTCCCGGACGGCTTTACGCATGGCTTGTACCGCGCGGCGCGTCCGGCATTGGAGCACCGCTCCGATCTTGACACCCGCGGATTTGCTGGCTTCTTGCATCGCGTCCATTTCCCGCAACGACATGGCGGGCGGTTTCTCGACCAGGACATGCTTCCCCGCGCGGGCAGCCTGCAGCACCGGCTCGACGTGCATATGGTTGGGGGTAAGAATACAGACCACTTGAATCTCAGGATCGCGCAGCATCTGCTCGAGGCTGGCGTATTCTTTGCACTTGAATTCGCTCGCGAACTTGGCCAAGCGCGCCGCATCCAAATCTGCGGCGCCCACCAAGCGGGCCAGGTTCGAGGCCTGAATTGCCCTAGCATGGAACGGGGCGATCAAGCCCGTCCCCAACAGTCCAAAACCCAGACGCGTATCGTTCGGCATCACTTCCTCACTGTCTGTCATTCCGATCCGTCAGCTGACGGATCGGAATGACACTGATTGTACGGCCGGCGCCATCCTGTGGCTTATCTCACTCCGGAATCAGCAAGACCTTCAACGCCTGCTGCGCCTCGATGCTCTCGAAGGCGCTCCTCCATTCCCCGAGGGGCGACCGGCCAGTAATCACCTCGCCCGCCGGCAGCCGCCCGCTGGCAAGCAGATGAATGGTTCTGTCCCAACTCGTGTAGCTGGTCGAAAGGTTGAAGATCACGTCGCACACCTTGAAGGCAGCTTTGTCCCATGGAAAGGGGATGGAGTCCTTGCCTGTCAAACCGATCACGCAAATGCGGCCCTTCTTGCGGATCAATTCGACGGTCGAGGCGATGGCCGGCGCGGCGCCGCTGCATTCGATGACCAAGTCGGCCCCCAAACCTGCGGTGAGCTCCTGCACTACCGCCACAGGATTTTGCCGCGCTACGTTGATCACGGTTTCAAAGCCCAACTCGCGCGCCTTCTTCAGGCGCAAGGATTCGTCCGCCGGAGTTCCCACAATGGCCACGTGCCGGGCGCCGGCGGCTCGCGCGGTCAACCCTGCCAGCAGGCCAATAGGCCCCGGCCCCAGAACCACTACAAAGTCGCCTGCGGCGATTCTGGCCCGCTCGACTACGTCGTGCACGGTATTGGCCGTCGGCTCCACCAGGGCCGCCAAGTCATAGCTCATCGAGTCCGGGATGCGGTGCAGCAGGCGCTCGGGCATTTTCAGGTACTTGGCAAAGGCGCCGTCGATGCCCCAGCCCGGCGAGCGCTTCAGCGGGCAGATTTGGATGTTTCCGGTGCGGCACAAGTAACAGTGGCCGCAGGCGCGCGTATGCGGCTCTCCCACCACGCGCTCGCCGATTTTGAAAAGCTCCGTCTCCGGGCCAGCCGCGACGATCTGGCCTGAGAACTCATGCCCCAAAATCACCGGAGGCCAATATGGAAATCTGTCGCGCCAGACGTGCAGGTCCGTTCCGCAGATGCCGCAGGCCTTGACCTCGATGAGCACCTCGCCGGGGCCGGGTGACGGCTCGGGGACCTCACGAATCTCGAGGAAGCCCTCCCCTTTTTGGGTTTTCACTAGAGCTTTCATAGTTTGGCTCCGTCACACCATTCCGCGAGGAAGCGCACCAGGATGGCCGCCGCCTCGCCGATTTCATCCAGTCCGATCTGCTCTTCGTTGGAGTGAGCAAAACGCAAGCTGCCCGGGCCGAACACCAGCGTGGGTATGCGCAGTTGGTTGTTATAGAGCCATGAATCGCAGGAGGCGGTCATGGCGCTGACCTCGCCGCTCGCGCCGGCTTCCCGGCAGCACGCTGCGAGACCAGTCACCAGCGGGTGTCCCGGGTCCAGCACATGGGCATCGTGGCGGTACATGAATTCCAGCGAGAAGTGATCCCGCAGCCATTCATCTCCGCTGTCTAAGATGGCTTGGCGCATCTCCTCCATCACTTGGTAACGGGTCTTGTTGGGCAGGAGACCCAGGACGCCCTCGAGCGAAGCGCTGGCGGGGGCCGTGGCCGGCCAGTCGCCCGCTGCAAGTTTGCCGAAGGTAATGGGCATGGGGTTGGCAAACTGGTCGAACAGAGGGATACCACGGGAAGCGGCCAACAGGCGGGCGTGATACTGCTCGAGAATCTCCAGCGTTCGGATGGCCATCTTCAAAGCGCTGACCGTACCCCCGGCGCTGCCGCTGTGCCCCGGCCTGCCCATGCAAGTCACCCGGAACCACACTGCGCCACGCACCGAGGAGAGGATGCGGAGGTCGGTGGGCTCCATCACAATACAGCCGTCGGCTTGTTCGCCCCGGCGCACCATAGCCAGCGTCCCGTTGCCGCCCACTTCCTCCTCGACCACGAGATGCGCCAAGACATCTCCTTGGAGCTTCACCCCCAAGCGCTGGGCAGCCAGCAGGGCAGTGAACAGCGTCGCTACCTGTCCTTTGGCATCACAAGCGCCGCGCCCATGCACGCGATTAGCCTTCACGCTAGGCTCGAAAGCGTGCTCCTGTCCGTCGGCTGACGGAGAGGCCGGCACCACATCAAGATGAGTATTGAACAGCAGAGACCGCCCGCCACCGGTTCCGGGCAAGCGCACCCGAAGCTCTGAGCGCCCCTCATACTCGATCCCCCGCACTGGGTCGGCGTAATCTTCGTCCTCGCGAAGCGCGTTGGTAAGGGGTATCCGTTCTACCTCGCCAACTTCTGCGAAGCGGCGGGCGGCGTACTCGACAGCCTCCGTTTCTTTACCCGGAAGAGACGGGAATCGGATTAAGTCACAGAGAAACTGTTCTGTGACTCCATGCAGGGCTTGTACCGCAGCGCGAGTTTCAGACAACGCAAATTTATTCATAAGCGGGAAAGCGCTTTCTCGAAAATGTCCAGGCTTTCGTGAACTTCAGCCTCGGAAATGACCAGGGGCGGCGCCACGCGGATGACGTTGCCGAACATGCCCACCGAACCGATCAAGAGGCCGAGTTCCGCCGCCTGGTCAATCAGTTTTCGGGTGAGGTCGGGCGCGGGCTCCTTGGTTTTCTTGTCTTTGACCAGCTCGACTCCCATGACCAATCCCATGCCTCGCACATCGCCCACGTACGGCGACTTCTCCTGCATCTCCAGGAGGCGTGATTTCATTATCGCTCCCATGCGCAAGGCATTTTCCTCCAACCGCTCACGCCGCATGATATCAACCACCACGCTGACGGCGGCGCTGGCCAGTGGGTTGCCTCCCATGGTGCTGCTCATTTCCCCGCGCCCGAGCGCTCCGATCACTTCGCCGCGCGCCGCGATGGCCGAGGCTGGAACGCCGCTGCCGATTCCTTTGCCGATGCACACCAGGTCGGGGGTCAACCCTTCCCATTCCATCGCCCAGAACTTGCCCGTGCGTCCGTAAGAGGATTGCACCTCGTCAAGCGTGAAGAGGAGGCCGCGTCCGCGCCGCCACTGCTCGAGGCGGGTCAACCATCCTTGGGGAGGAAAGATAAAGCCCGCCGCACCCTGGTAGGGCTCGACAATCAAGCCCGCCAGGCTTCCCGTGCTGTTGGCGCGCACCGCGTCCTCGAGGTAGTCCAGGCAGAGCATGTCACAGGTTGCCGGGTCAGCGCGGAAGGGGCAGCGGTAACAATAAGGGAAAGGGACGCGAATCGAACCGGGAATTGTGGGGCCATAGCCTTTCTTCGGGCCGGGCATGCCGCCCACGCTCAGGGCCGCATAGGTGCGGCCATGGAAAGCGCCGTAAAAGCTGATGATTTCAAACTTGCCGCTCTTCCGCTTCATGATGCGGAGGGCGGCCTCGATCGTTTCGCTTCCTGTGGTAAGAAAGAAACACTTGTCAAGGAAGGGTGGCAGGACGGAGATCAGTTTTTCCGCCGCTTCCACACGAGATTCATGCAGGCACTCGTAGTTGTTCAGGAGCTTTCCGGCGATCTCTCGCACAGCTTTGACCAGGTCGGGATGACAGTGTCCCACGTTGGTAACCAGAACTCCCGAGGTCCAGTCGATGAAAGTGTTGCCGTCGGCGTCGGTCACGACCACGCCGGAAGCATGGTCCCAGGCGACCTGCGCCTGGTAGCCGGTGCATTGCGCCTCGACGCGTGCCCAGCGCGCCAGGAGCTCCTTGGATCGAGGACCGGGTAAGAGCCCTTTTACGGATGCGACCTTGTGGTTCATGATGCTCCTCTCAAACTCGACCGTTGTAGCGGCGAGTTTACCTCGCCACGTGGTCCGTCGGCTGAGGGATAAAGCCGCCGCTACATCAGTCACATACTTGGTTTTGCAACAAACCGCGGGGGCCGGCCCGCCAGGAAGCGGTCAATCTCCAAAACGATCAGCTCCCGGATGCGCCGCCCCGCGTCCTCCGAATACCAAGCCAAGTGTGGCGTCAGAAAAGTGTTGGGCATGCGGAAAAGGGGAGAATCCGGCGGAGGAGGCTCGACATCGTATACGTCGATCCCCGCCCCGGCAATCACGCCCTTCTCGAGCGCCCTGGCAAGGGCCTGCGGGTCGACCATCAGTCCACGGGAAGTATTGACGAGGTAGGCAGTGGGCTTCATCAGGGCGAGGGTGTGGTCGTTTACAAGGTGCCGTGTCTCGGGGGTCAGCGGAGTGTGAATGGTGATAAAGTCGGCCTGACGGAACACCGTCTCCTTGTCTACCACTTCAATCCCCAGCTCCTTTTTCCGTTCTTCCGATAGATATGGATCGCAGATCAGAAACTTGAGCCCGAAGGATTTCAGCTTGCGATAGACGAGAGAGCCGATGCGCCCACAGCCGATGATGCCCAGGGTCTGACCCGCCATGCGGTAGATCGGAACAGTCTCTGCGAAATCCCAGGAGCCACGCGCTGAGGAAATATCGAGCGCCCGACGACTGGCGGCCAGGCGCCGCCCGCACGCCAGCAGAAGCGCAATGGCCTGCTCGGCGACCTCCTCGGCGCAATAATCAGGAATGTAGCAGAGGGGAATGCCTGCTTTCTCCAGCGCCGCCACATCCACGTTGTCGTAGCCGACCCCGTGACGGATCACCAGCCTGCACCTCTCCCAGGCTGAGATAATCTCCGGAGTGATTGGAACCATGTTGACGATCACCACATCGGCGTCCCGAGTGGCCGCAATGACCTCCGCATTCGGGGCGAACTTGAGCTGATAGGTTAGGAATTGCAGGCCCCGCTGCGCCATCTCCTGAGCTTCCCAGTTGAGATCAGGCTCGATGTAATCAGTGACCACGACTTTCAGTGGCTTCATAGTTGTGCACTCCAGGTACTCGCGGTCGAACCATAAACTTTCTCACAAGCGGCCCTCGTCGTCTATGGTGGAAAAGAATTCTACCGCCGGGGACGCCATATGCCAAGGGTGTGTGCGTCGTTGGCGTGGTTGGCGTGGGCATGATATGGTTGGGATTCTAGCCCCGCGTTGGGCGCTCTTGGGCCGCTGCACGTTCGCGGCATTCCGGTTAAGCGCCCCACGCCGGCTGGGAAACAGGCGACCTGAGGAGGTCGTTCATGCTGACCAAAGCGCAGGTCAAAGAAACCCTCTTTTCCAAAGGGATGAGGCCGGGGGACCATTTGTTAGTGCACAGCAGTCTCCGCAGCGTGGGTCCGATTGAGGGTGGGCCCGATGCGCTGATCGACGCTTTACTTGAGGTTGTCGGTCCCGAGGGAACCCTGGCGATGCCCGCATTCAATTACCGGGTTCACCTGCCGTTCCCGCATTTCGATGCGCGCACCACACCGGGCAGGACCGGAGCGTTGACTGAAATATTCAGGAAGCGGACGGAAACTCTGCGGAGTTTGCATCCAACCCACTCCATCACGGCTCAAGGCAAGCGGGCGGCTGAATTTCTGGCCGACCATTACAAGTTTCAGACCTTTGGGATTGGTTCCTCGATTGACCGCTTGGCGCAGGCCGGGGGCTATGTGCTGCTCCTGGGGGTCACGCACCTGGCCAACTCCTGTATTCACGTCGGTGAATCGCATGCCGGGCGCAGGAAATTCTATTGGGAAGAGGGGCCCTCGCCCATGGTCAAGATGCGGCTGCCGGACGGCCAGATTATCGCTCACCCACTGGACTGCTCGGCGAGTTGCTCCATGGCCTTCAACGCGGCGGAATATCCGATGCGCTGCAAAAACATGATAACCGACCTCATCCTGGGCGAAGCTCTATGCTTCCTTATGAAGGGGAGGGACGTGATTAATGCCGTGGTGGAGATGATCGCTGAAAAGCCGGACGCACTCCTGTGCAACCCCCCCAATTGCCGTCCCTGCTCCATGGCCAGGCGCCACGTTCTCGAGCGCTAACAATAGGAGGTCACGAGTTGCAGAAATTATCAGGGAATCAGGAAATGGGCGTTGGTAAGGGGGTTGTGTTCTTCACGGTGGTGCTGTTGCTGGTGATAACCGGGCTGGTACTGAAGGTCACGAACCGTGAGGCGCCTTCCATCGAAATGCCGGGGGCGATAAGGGGAATCGGCGTGAGCACGCCCGTGGAATTTAGGGTCCACGATTCTCGCTACCGCATCAAGTCGGTGGTGCTGGAAGTCCGTCAGGGAGACCGAACGTATCAAGTTCCAATGGAGAGCAGTGCTTGGCCGGTTCCCACCTCGAAGTGGTGGAAGTTCTGGTCACGCCATGCCGGGAGCGGCGCCACATTCAAGGCGAGCGTGGGCCGTAAAGCGATACCCGACCTGAAGGAAGGTTCGGCGACGCTCATCGTCACCGCAACCAACAATTCCTGGGGGCGATTCTTCCGGGGTGGCCAGAGCCAACTCATCAAGGACTTGCCCGTGCGCTTTGTTCCGCCCCGCGCCGAGGTTCTGACCGCGCAGCACTACATCAATCAGGGTGGCTGCGACATGGCGCTTTTCAAGGTTTCCCAAGGGACGGTTGAATCCGGCGTGCAGGTGGGCAATTACTTTTTCCCGAGCTGGCCGGTGAAGGATTCCGATCCCAGTACACGGATGTGCATCTTTGCATATCCATATGACCTTGATCCCGCAACGCCGGCGCGGGTGGTGGCGCGCGACGACGCGGGCAACCAAACCCTGGTCAATTTCAATTACAAAGTCTTCCCCAAGAAGTTCAAGTCCGACACCATTAACGTTACGGACGATTTCATGCAACGGGTGGTTCCGCCGATCATGAGCCAGACACCGGAATTATCGGACCGAGGCGACCTATTGAAGAATTTCCTGCTGATCAACGGGCCGCTTCGCCGCATGGATGCCCAGCAGTTGGTGGCCTTCTCGCAGAAAACCGCCCCGCACCTCACGTGGACTGAACCCTTCGTGCAGCTCGGAAATTCCAAAGTCGAGGCGTCGTTTGCTGACTACCGCACCTACCTGTATAACGGCCAGGTGGTCGACCACGAAACGCACCTGGGATTTGATCTGGCGGTTGTCCAACACACGCCGGTGTTGGCCGCGAACGATGGGAGGGTGATTTACGTGGGCTTTTTGGGCATCTACGGCAACGTGGTGGTGATTGACCATGGCTGCGGCCTGCAAAGCCTGTACGCCCACTTGAGCTCCTATGAAGTGAAGGAAGGCGAAGAAGTGAAACACGGACAAGTCATTGCCCATAGCGGTCAGACCGGGCTGGCCGCCGGCGACCATTTGCACTTCACCATGCTGCTGGATGGAATCCCCGTCAATCCCGTCGAATGGTGGGACCCGCACTGGATCCACGACCGCATCGAGGCGAAGCTCCAGCCCTACAAGTAGCGGCCTAGCGCCCGATAGTGGTTCTTAAGGCGCGACCCTGCTCAGGTAGAACTCGAAGAACTTTTTGGGGTCGGTGTGCATTCCCACCGTAGCGTTGGGGGCCTTGCCTTGGACGATCCGAGTGAATCCCTGCGCCTCAACTTCGATGGCCAGTTGTTGAGTCGCGCATAGGCTGGGGTGGATGAGCATGGCCACCGCCATGGGGTCAAACAAAGTCGGGGTCTCGTTGCCCCAGAGGTGGTAGAGAATCGTCAGGGCGTTGGTGAGTGGGGTGAGATGGGTGAAGACGCGGCGACGTCCGGCGGCATCGAGTTGCAGCATCGCCGTGACGTCGAGCGGTGCCATCAGCAGCGGCACGCCGGACGTGAACGCGGTCTGGGCCGCTTCCGGGTTCGACTTGATGTTCCATTCCGCTTCGGGCTTCGAATCCGGCCCATAACCGCGCGCCACCGATCCGCCCATCATGGCGATCAGCTTGATCTTCTTCGCGATGGAAGGGTCGGACTTCAGCAGAGCGGCCACATTGGTCAGTTCCCCGATGGTGATGAGGGTGATGCTTCCAGGCCGCCGGTTGATTTCAGTCTTCAGGAAATCAACCGCTCCGCTCATATGCAAGGCGGGACTGGTGAAATCCTTAGCCCAACGGGTCTGGTCAATCGGCTGAGGCTTTCCCGGCTGGCCGGCGTAAACCGGAACTTTGCGCCAGGCGCCGCCCGCTTCCCAAAGTAGTTTGGCTGCAAGGCGTGCTCGCGCCTGGGTATCGCCCGAGACGGTGGTTACGCCCAGGAGATCCAACTCGGGGCTGTTGACGATGAGCGCCAGCGCGAACGCATCGTCAATATCCGAGCCAATATCGGTGTCGAGGATGACGGGCGTCTTCGCGTCCGCAGCAGGAAGAGATGTCATGGCGAGGGTGAAAACAACCAACAATAGTCGGATTAGATTTGGCATATGAATTTGCTCATGGAGATAACTCGGGCGGACCCCCTGACGGTCATTCCCGCGAAAGCGGGAATCCATCTCCTTCTGGGTCTGGCGTGGACCCCCGCTTTCGCGGGGGTGACGACGGGGATTTCCATCTTCTTGAACACTCAGTCGAATGTGCGCAGTTGGTTGAAGTTGATGACGTCGATGTTCTGGCCTATGAGATATTGGGCCAAGCGAAAATCGTCAGTGAGGACTCGGTATTTCCCATTTGCGGCCTTGAGGATGGCAGTGTCGGTCAGCCCAAACTTTGGGAAAGCTTTGTCATTACTCAATACTTGGCTTGGTGTGTATTGTTCGTGCATGGTCTTCATAGCATGGGCGAAATGCTCGTAAAAAGAATACTTCAAGCTGCCGGGTAGCTGCCCAAGTAGGTTGCTGACCTCCGTGAGGATGCTGGGAGTGGTGACAACCTCTTTGAATCGGCCAATAAATGCGGCCAGGCGCTCAAAATCTTTGATGGTGAATTGCGCGGTTCGCTTGAATTTCTGGATTCTGTTCCGGTCGCGCAGGCCGACGAAGAGCAGGAGGAGCAAATTCGAGTCAATAAGTAGGCCTTCCCTGCGGTAGGCGGTCGCGGGATCAGCAGCGCTACTCGACATGCTCAGCCTCACGGATCTTCATAGACATGACCTCGCCCGTCTCCCCATTGATCTTGAAGACCTTGAATCGGCGGCAAATCCCGCTGAGTTGGGAAAAGACGTCAGGGACGACATCGTACCCGAGCGTAACGAGCCAATAACCATCGCTCAGCTCTACCTCTTCGAGAAGCACATTCTTGAACTGACCGTGGTAAAGATCCTCGAAGTACTCAGCAGCCTTCCTTACCGCCTCTTTGACGTTTATCATTGCCATCAGCCCCTCTCAACTTGCTGGGTATTCACAAAAGTGAAGTGCCGATCATGTGTCAGCCAGCCACCCTCATAATTATTATTCTTCCTTTGTCCTGAGGAATCAATCCCTCACTTTACCACCGGCGCCAGCGCCACGCACACAAGGCCGATGATGAAGAGGGCAAACATCAGAGCCAGCAGCCGCTTGGTGGTCGCATCGGCGCCTTGGAATTCCTTCCAAACAAACACACCCCAGATCGCGCCGACCATAATCGAACCCTGGCCGAGGGCATAGGAAGCTGCGGGGCCGACCATCTGGGCGTAAGAAGCGACGAAGTTCGAGATCGTGCCTACACCCCACACCATGCCGCCAAAGATGCCCCACAAATGCCACGGCACGGTGCCGCGAAAATAATCGCCAGCCGAAAGCTGCGGTCCCGAGACCGGCTTTCGCATTAAGAAATAATTCACTGGAAAATTTGAAACCAGCACTCCGAGAGCGAAGACGAAGGCCACCGTGTACGGGCCGAAGTGGTTCTCTCCTTTGATCGCCTTGGCGACGAAAGGATAGAAGAGTCCCATCACCACACCACCCAGCACGCTGACCACGATCCCTTTTACCCTCACGGTCAGATCCTTCGCCTGCCTCCGGTAGGCCAGGGCGTCGAGAGCAATGGCAAGGCAAACCAAGGCGATACCGCTAAAAAGCATCCACGGATTGCCTTTCGGCGTGACGAGGTAATTAAGGACCGAGCCGACCACCAGCGCCAAGCCGACTCCGACCGGGAAAGCCACAGCCAGGCCCGCAATGGCGATAGCTGCGACAATCAGGATGTTGCCAAGGTTGAAGACGATGCCACCGAGAAAGGCGAGCAGGTAATGCTGACGATCCGCCGCGCGCAGGTTTTGAACAAAGCTATCCGGGCTTGCGGCAACGGTGCTTCCCAGCGTAAAGCCCAAGATCAGCGCGATCAGCAGAATGCCCCAAACATAGTCCCAATAGAACAGCTCAAACCGCCAGCCTCGGCAAAGTTTTTGAGTATTCGCCCAACTGCCCCAGCAAATCATGCTGAGAATGATCATGCAGAGCGCGACCGCATAGACAGCGGATATGAACATGGTAGGCCGCCTTTCTACTCCGGCATGGTGATGGGCACCGTCCGGCCTTCGCGCGCCGACTGATAGATGGCCTCCATCACGGCCACGTTGCGCATTCCCTCGATGCCGTTCGGCTCGGGGTCGCGCCGGCGACGGATGGAGTCGGCCAAGGCATCGAGCTCGAGCGCCAGCTCGTCAATGACCTTGAACTTCTTCTCGAACCACCGCCCGCCCGTCTGGCCGAAAAGGCAGCGCTCCAGATCCCACTGATACGCCGGGTTGAGGGCCGCCCAGCCTTTCTCGCCATGGACCTGCAAGAACGACGACTCCGCGGCGCTGAAGCTCGAGGTGGCCTGGGCCACCAATCCGTGTGGGAAGTCCAGCCGAAAAGAGATGTTCTCATCCACCTGGCTGAAGGTTTCGGGATGGGTCGCCCACTGATAGGCTGAGACTTGCAGGGGGTCCTCGCCCACCAGCCAGCGTATGGTATTCACGCAGTAAACTCCCACGTCCGGCAGTGAGCCGCCCCCCGCGAGCTTGGGATCAAGATGCCACGCGTCGGCCTGTCCCCGAATGCGGATCAGGATTCCGAAAGCCGAATGAATGTATCTCAGCCGCCCCAGTCTCCCGCCCCTGATCAGCTTCTTGAGCTCGAGGCTGGCAGGCTCAAAATACTTGCGGTAGGCAATCATCAGGCGAAGGTCGGAGGCGCGGCAAGCCTCGACCATCTGGCGGCACTCTTCCACCGAATTCGCCATGGGCTTTTCGCAAAGCACATGCTTGCCGGCGCTTGCCGCCTGAACGGCATAGCGGGCGTGCGAGCCGTTGTTGGTGGCGATGTAGACGGCCTCCACCTGCGGATGGCTGAAGCAGGCAGGCAACTCCTCGTAAGTGTAAAAGGCTTCAGCGCCGAACTTCGTGGCAAGGCGCTTGGCCTTGGACCTGTCACCGCTCACCAGGGCCACCAGCTTTGCCTTCTTGCTATGCCGGAAGCCGGGCAAGATCGCGCGTTGCGCAAATCCACCTAATCCGATCACCGCATATCCCACAGGTTTGGAAACTGCCATAAGCCTCCTTTATCGGAATTGAAGTGAAGGAAGAATACTTCCCGAGTTTGGGCGGGCTGTCAAGGGTGGAGCATACCACCGGAGGTTGTCGCTTCGCGCAACGCCCAAACGGGTAAGTTTTAGGCGATTTTTGGAGTTCGTTTGGCGTTTTTTGCACTCAAAAACCAGTTCGTTTTTTGCGCCAAGAAACGCTAACCCCTTTGTTTTCAACAAAGGCTTGAGTTCGTTCCCTCTATTTTAGTATCTTTTTTCGGTTTTCGAGGCAATTCACCACCGCCGGGCCGATTTCCAACCCCCTTCCCGCACGCGTTGGCAAGGTTTCCCATTTGACAACACCCATAGGCTACCACAGCTCTGGCCGGGTGTCAAGCGCAAAGTGCGCAGGGTGTGAAGGTTCAAGCCAGACTTGCCATTTCCTGTGGCCAGCGCCTGGTGGTATGCTACCGCTTCACGCGGCCGGCGAGATGTCATGGGGACACGGTTGATGAGAAAGATTTCGATGCCTACGATTTCCCGGTGAGCAGAGACAAAAAGAGGACAAAGGGATGAGAGGGATACGAAAGGCCATCCTCACGGCGATTGTGATCTGGGTTTGTCTTGTAGCACGGCCGAGCGTGCTTCCCTCGCCGCCGCGCCCCCCGGCCCAGGGCCCGGAGATCCAATGGAGGCATCTGTCGAGTGCGAATGGGGATTTGCCCCTGCCGGGCGAATCCAAAGAGCAGACGGGGGCCGTGGTCGCCGACCTGGACAAGGACGGCCTGAACGACTTCGTGCTGAGTTTCCGGCAGAAGGCGCCGGCGTTGGTCTGGTATCGGCGCAAGGCCCGCGGTTGGAACCGCTATGTCATCGAGAAAGAATTCCTGACCGTCGAAGCGGGCGGAGCGGTTTACGACATCGACGGCGACGGGTACCCCGACATAGTCTTTGGGGCGGACTCGCAGGGCGACCAGCTTTGGTGGTGGCGTAACCCTGCCGGGCGCTACCAACCGGACGTGTCCTGGGAAAGGCACACCATCAAGAGCGGCGGGGCCCGTCAGCACCACGACCAGATCTTCGGAGACTTCAAAGGGACTGGAAGGCCCCAGCTCGTGTTCTGGAATCAAGGCGCCAAGAAACTGTTCATTGCCGATATTCCGCCCAACCCACGCCAAGTTGACCTGTGGCCCTTGCAGGAAATCTATTCGGGTCTAGCCGGCGAGGGTCCCGGGAGATACGCCGAGGGTCTGGCCGCGATCGACGTCGACGGGGACGGCAGGATTGACCTGCTGGCCGGCAACTACTGGTTTAAATACGAGCGGGATGGCCGTTTTCGGCCCATCAAGATCGCCGACACCGGCGGTCGCGTGGCAGCCGGCCGATTCATCAAGGGCGCAAAGTGCCCGCAGGTCGTCATTAATTCCGGCGATGGCGTAGCGCCGCTCAAGTGGTACGAATGCAGGGGTGACCCGGAAAATCCCCACTCATGGGTAGGACATGACTTGGCGGGCAGGGACGTCATCCACGGCCACAGCCTCCAAGTCGCCGACATTGATGGCGATGGCAACCTCGACATCTTCGCTGCCGAGATGGCCAAGTGGACCGAGAGCCGGCCTGATCCTGATAACCCTAATGCCGAAGCCTGGATCTTCTACGGTGACGGCAAGGGCCATTTCCGCAAGACACTTTTTTCCCGTGGAATCGGCTTTCACGAAGCGCGCGTGGCGGACCTCAATGGTGATGGTCTGCTCGACGTCCTCGACAAACCGTACAACTGGGAAACCCCGCGCGTGGATGTTTGGCTACAGATGCGCGGCCTTGCCCCATAGGGGTATGCGTCCTAAGCGATACACTACACTCCGGCGCGCCATGGAGGCGCCCAGCAAAGGAATGAAATCCCATGTCCATTCATTTAGCGCTCCTCGCAAGCTCCAGCGGCTCCATCCCTCCGTTCGTCCCTCTGTTGGTTTTTCTGTTCGGGATAATCCTTTTCATCGTAGGGTTCCGCAACTACCGTCAGTACCGGATCATGGCGGATACGCCCCTGATGCCCGTACGAAGCGTTCCGATGGGACTCGTACACGTGTCAGGCAAGAGTACAGGCGGGAACCCATTGATTGCTCCACTCACCCAAGTTCCATGCTATTACTACAAAGTGACGGTAGAAAAAAAGGTCAAGAAAGACAACAAAGAGGAGTGGGAAAAGGCGGGCACCGAGCAGGCTGAGGCGCCATTCTATCTGGAGGACACAACCGGCAAGATTCTGGTGCAGCCCCAGCAGGCGGAGTTCGACGTGCCGCGTTCGTTTTGGGGCGAAGTCCAGCCAAGAACGCTGCTCTCGTTCGGCCACCCGCCGCGCAAGCTCGACGAGTCGCTCGGCGTGCCCATGCCCACGGACGAGCATTTGCGAGGATACTTGAACGGCCAGTTCAGCCGGGCGCGAGCCGCACTTGAAGCTTCCGGCGTACCGGGGGCCAACGTCATGGGTAAGGCGTTAGGCGTGGCGGAGAAGATGCAGGCGCTGGGAGTTTCGATCGGCGCGGGCGGCGTCAGCATGGATTTTGGCAACCATACCTATCGCCTCACGGAGCATTGCCTGGCGGCAGGCCGCGTGTGCAACGTGATGGGGACTTGCACGGAGAATCCTGCTCCAGCCGATGAATACGACCGCAATCTCATCAAGAGAGGCGAGAATGAAAAGACCTTCCTGATCACCACCAAGTCTGAAAAACAGATCGAGAAGAGTCTCCGGCTCAAGGCCCTTTTCTTGGTCGTGCTGGGCGCGGCGCTCATCGTGGGAGGCGTCGCCATCGCCTTGCGCTCGGCTAAAATGCTCTGAGCGCAAAAGCAGAAGCAGGGCAGCACCATCTTCTGATATGGATTTTAGGGTTGGAGCGCCAAACCCTGTCAACGCGGGGTGGCATTTCCTGTGCCACCCATCCTGCCGGAGGGGGTCCTGGTCGCGTGTGTCGCAGGCTGCGGAGAAACCCCTCCAAGCTGTCATTCCGATCCGTCAGTCCGTCAGTTGACGGAAGAGGAATCTCGCTGTGAGTATTTTCAAAGCAGTGCGAGATTCCTCGTCGTCCCGATCAAATCGGGACTCCTCGGAATGATCGGCCAAAGGGTTCTTCCAAAGTCTGCGAGATTGCAGGCCCCGAGGGGAAGAAGCCCGCAATACACCAGTCCTCGTTTTTGCTTCTGCCTGACGCGCGCAATCTGATATAGTATTTGCTAGGTGTGAACAAATCACGATGGACTATGATCAGCTAGCCAGCTTTCTGGAAGTCTCCAAGCTGCAAAGTTTTTCCCGCGCGGCGGAGAAACTTTTCCGCACCCAGCCCGCCATTAGCGCGCAAGTACGGCTCTTGGAGCAGGAGTGTGGCGAAAAGCTGTTCGACCGAAGCGGCAAGAAAGTTCTCCTGACCCCAGCGGGCGAGATCCTGCGCGGCTACGCGGACAAGATGCTGGAGCTGCATAAGGAGGCCCTGCAAGCCATCGCCGAGCTGAACCAGACGCCCCGCGGAAAGCTCTACATGGGGGCTAACGAGGCCACCTGCCTCTACGTCCTACCCAAGACTTTTGCCAAGTTCAAACAGCTTTATCCGCTGGTGCAGATCAGTATCTACCGCAACTTCAGCCACAAGATCTTGCAGAAGGTTCAGGAGGGCGTCCTGGACCTGGGAATCGTCACTCTGCCGCACGCGGCCAATAACACCGAGATCATTCCGCTCTTTCGCGACGAAGTGCAGCTTGTGGTGCCCAAAAATCACCCCCTGAGCAAGAACAAGAGCGTGACGCCGGAGGAGATTTCACACCACCCGCTCATCCTGCCCAAGACCGGTCACACGCGAGTGGTGATTGACCGGCTCTTGCGAGAATACCGTGACCACATCCAGATTTCCATGGAGCTGGCCAGCGTCGAAACGATCAAGAAGTTTGTAGGCGCGGGGCTGGGAATTTCCTTGATCAGCAGGACCTATGCGCAACCCGAGGTCCTGGCCGGCGTGTTGAAGCTTATTCCTCTGGAAGGCGAAAAGATTTACAGGGAATTAGGTTTGGTGTACCGCCGGGACCGGTACCTGTCGCTTCCTGCCAAGGTTTTCATCGGCGTCGTCCGTGAATCGACAAAGACACCTAATTCTGTCCCCTCATCCACGACCACGAATACGATTCGCTAGCGAGTGCGTCCTAGATGTCTTTGCTTATTGAAACTGGCTGGCGCAGAGCGAAGCTCTGCGGTCTCCAGGCTTTAGAAATCCGCCGAGTGCAAAGCTTCGCTCTGCACCGGCCGAGCGTTCTCCCACTCGCTCAAGTGGACAGAGACTGATGTTTACCCGAGGCATGGAACGAACTATGGTTAAAGACGCAATCACACCTGCAAAAGGTAAGAGGCCACTCGTCATCATGAAGTTCGGCGGGACTTCGGTGGGGAACGCCGAACGGATGCAAAATGTGGCCAAGTTAGTGGCCGAGCATGCTCAAGCCGCCGAGTTGGCGGTGGTGGTTTCGGCCATGGGCGGGGTGACGGACATGCTGATCCGCGCCGCCGCGGAAGCCAGCGCGGGCGATGGCGAACACTGGAAGAACGTGCGGCGAGAGTTGGCGCGGCGTCACCGCGAAGTGGCCGACCTGCTCCTCTCAGCCGCAGAACAGTCTCTCGTATTGCCTCGCTTAGCCGCCCAGGTCGGCAATTTTGAGAACCTATGTTCGGGTTTTTCGTTGGTTCGGGAAGTTACTCCCCGCGCCATGGACACACTCTCAAGCCTGGGCGAAGTGATGTCTGCGAACCTCCTGGCGGCCATCCTTCGCTCCCTGGGCCTTGCGTCGGAGGCCGTGGACGCCACCGAACTCATCGTCACGGACGACAACTTTGGCAACGCCTCTCCCCTTTTCGAGGAGACCACCGCCAAGACTCGCCAGCGCCTGGCCCCGCTTCGCAAGCGCGGAGTCATTCCCGTCATTACCGGATTCCGAGGCGCAACGGCGGAGGGCCTCTGCACGACCCTGGGCCGGGGTGGATCGGATTTCAGCGGCACCATTATCGGAGCGGTTCTGGATGCCGACGAAGTGTGGATCTGGACCGATGTGGACGGGGTAATGACGGCGGACCCCCGCCTGGTCCCGGAGGCGCGGATTATTCCCGGCATCTCTTACCGGGAAGCCATCGAGCTTTCCTTCTTCGGGGCCAAGGTGCTCCACCCCAAGACCATTCAGCCGGTGATGAAAAAAAAGATTCCGGTCTGGATCAAGAACAGCTTTAACCCTTCCTGCCCGGGAACCCGGATCGTCCCTTCTGCTTCCGAGGGCCCGCCGGGCGTGAAGGCCATCACCTCCCTGAGCAAAGCCAGTCTGATCATGGTCAGTGGGGGAGATCGGCTGAGCTTCCCCCAGTTGGCCAGCCGGGTATTCACTTGCCTGAGCCTGGAAGACATCACTTCCCTCATGGTGAGTCAATCCTCCGCCGAAAACGTGCTTTGCCTTGCCGTCCATGAGGCAGACTTGAAGCGGACGAAGGCCAAGCTCGAGAAGGCATTTGAGCTGGAGATCATTCACGACCCCTCCACAGCGGTCGAGATCATGCCCCATGTGGCCATTGTGGTGGCCATCGGGGAAAACATGAAGGGCACGCCGGGCATCTCCGGGCGAGCTTTCTCCGCGCTGGGGCGACGCGGAATTAACATCATCGCCATCGCCCAGGGGTCTTCCGAATTGAGCATCTCATTTGCCGTGAAGGCCTCTGACGTGAAGGAAGCCGTGAAGGCCATTCACGAAGAATTCAAACTCTAGGGGTCCGTAGTCAGTGGTCCGTCGTCCGTAGTCCGTTGTCGAGGATCGGGCCAACTGACGACTGACCACGGACGACGGACCACTGACCACTGACAATGTCCTCCGCCTACCTCCAATGCATCGAGGAAGCTTGCCGGCGCAAGCAAAACCCCAAAAAAGATGCGCACGCCTGTGCTTACTGTGGCGGGCTTCTGGAAGTGAAATACGAGTTTGAAAGGTTCGATCCGGAAGCTCTGCGGCGGGCGTGGCATCAGCGGCGATTGAGTGGCGAACCCATCGACCGCAGCGGCGTGTGGCGGTTCCGCGAGTTGATCCCCTTCATCGAACCGGGCGACCGGATCGTTTCGCTCTCGGAGGGCTCGACACCCATGGTGGGAACCCGCCGCACCGGATGGTGGGCAGGCCCCGTTCATTTGACCATCAAGCACCAGGGCAACAATCCCACGGGGTCCTTTAAGGACCTGGGGATGACTGCCTGCATCACGCGGGCCGCCTCGCGTGGAATTCGCCGCGTGGCTTGCGCTTCCACCGGCAACACCTCTTCCTCCATGGCGGCCTACGCGGCTCGGGCGGGCATGAAAGCGCTGCTCTTTGTGCCTTACCGGCAAATCTCCGCCGCCAAGCTTGCCCAGGCCTTGGATTTCGGCTCGCTGGTGGTGGAAGTGGGTGATACCTTTGACGAGGCTTTCAGGCTGTTGCGAGAGATCGCGGCGGAACTGGATCTTTATTTGGTGAACTCCGTGAACCCCTTTCGCATCGAGGGACAGAAAACCATCGTGGCGGAGATGCTTGAACAACGGGCCTGGCGTCCTCCCGACTACATTGTGGTTCCGGGTGGGAATCTCGGCAACGTCTCCGCCATCGGCAAGGGACTGCGGGAGTTGAAGGAGCTTGGATTCATCGAAAAGGTGCCGCAGGTTGTCGTGGTGCAGGCGGCGGGCGCGAGTCCCTTTCATCGAATGCTGGCGGGCGGCTTGAACGAACTGGCCCCAGCCGATAAACCCGAGACCGAGGCCACCGCCATTCGCATTGGCCATCCCGCCAATTGGAAGAAGGCTCAACGTGTGCTGGAGTGGTGCGGGGGCTTCACGGAGTCCGTCACCGACAGGGAAATCTTTGAGGCTAAGACCATGCTGGCGGAAGACGGCGTAGGATGTGAGCCTGCTTCCGCTGCGACTATCGCCGGGGTCCGAAAGTTGGTGCGCGCCGGAAAGATTGCCTGGCACGCGGACATCGTCTGCGTTCTTACGGGGCACCAACTGAAAGATACCGAGTACATCATGCGCCACCGCTCGGAAGTTCAGGAAAGTCGCCAGAGACTTCGCGTCGAGCCGAGCCTTGAGGCATTGCGCAAGGCCCTCGGTCAGGGGCTCGGCGAGATGGCTTGAAGAAGTCAACAGTCGACAGTCAACAGGACGTGTCATTCCGAGCGAAGCGAGGAATCTCGCTCTGGGTCCTTCCTCCATAACAAGAGCGAAATTCCTCGCTTCGCTCGGAATGACATGTTGACTCGCAACCTGACACCCGATACCTGGCAACTGACACCTGTGCCTTATGAACGAACCGCTGCGGCAGGAAGTACGATTTCTCACCACGCGCCTGGGCGCGATCGTGCAGGAACAGTGTGGCGCAAAGACGTTTGAGGCCATCGAGCATCTGCGTAAACTCGCCAAGCAGATCCGGCAGAACCCCGACCCCAAACTTCTCGAAGCTAAAGAGTCAGCCGTCCGCGAACTTTCCAGCGCGCGGGCCACCGAGGTGGCGCACGCTTTCAGCCTTTTCTTTCATCTCGTCAACCTTTGTGAGGAACGCGAACGGGTTCGCCGCCTGCGCGCCTATGCGTCCCAGCAAACAGGCGCGCCCATGTCGCTGCGCCTGACATTCAACGAGTTGCGCCGCCAACATGTTCCGCGCACCCACCTCAAAGAAGTGCTTGCCTCGATGCACATCGAACCTGTCCTTACGGCCCACCCTACGGAAGCGAAGCGCCGCAGCGTCCTCAACCACCTCCTGCGCATCGCAAGGACGCTGGAAGCATGGCCGGGGGCACTCGATGCCACCGCAGCGCAGGCGATTGACCCTTGGATCGAAGCTTTATGGCTCACCGATGAGGTCCGTGAGACCCCGGTTACACCTCAAATCGAGAGCGAGAATGCACGCTTCTACCTCGAGCGGACCATTTACGACCTGGCAGGAAGCTTTTGGGAGAAATTCTGTGACGAACTGTATCGCTATGACCCCAACATCCCCGAGCCTCATCCCTTCCTGAGGTTTGGCTCGTGGGTAGGCACGGATCGGGACGGCAACCCCAACGTCACCCCTGCCACAAGTAAAGAAGCCGCCGAAGAAGTCCGCCGGAGCATTTTGCGTTACTACCGCGAGCGTTGCCGGCGCATGTTGGGCCTGGTGTCATTTCCCTGCCGGCGTGTTCCGGAAATCGAGCGCGACTTGGCCCAGCTCATGCGCTGCTTTCCGGCAATCCGGGCTTTTCGGAAAGTCGATCAGCCCAGCGAGCTCTACCGTCGCAAGCTCCGCGTCATGATGTGGAGACTGGACCAGACAGTGGATCGCGCCCGCGGCGCCTATAGGCTCCCCGAAGAATTCACCCGCGATCTTCGGCAGATCGAGCGCCTCTTGGCGCGCCACCCCAGCCCTCGAATCTCCAAACTTGGCGCCCGGAGGTTTCGTGTAGCTTCGCAGGTTTTCCGCTTTCATGGCGCAAGCCTCGATTTTCGTACCCATTCGTTTGCCACGCGTGCTGCCGTGGACGAGCTTCTGGGTAAACAGGGGCTTCCTTGCCAGCCCCTCGAGGCGCGCGTTCTTTCCATAAAGACGCTTCTTCTAAAGCCGCGGAGCTTAAAACCGGACAACACCTTCTCCGAACCGACCCGGGGCGTTTTGGAAGAGTTCTCGGCGCTCAAAGAGATTCAGACTCGCGACGGAGAAGCGGCGGCGCATCACTACATACTTAGTATGACCTCCAGCGCCGCGGACGTCTGGGATGTTCTGCTGCTAG
>Ga0315282_10004026_pt1 | contig 25911 bp, 18 predicted proteins | sample YL17G07_20_MG_FD_203693 | JGI IMG/M metagenome (GOLD analysis project Ga0315282, IMG submission 203693) | Sediment microbial communities from Yellowstone Lake, YNP, Wyoming, USA - YL17G07_20 | ecosystem: Environmental > Aquatic > Freshwater > Lake > Sediment | place: USA: Wyoming | collected... | reverse complement strand
TGAATTCCACGGTTTCAAATCCCACGCTGGCGAGAAAGTCCCCGACGGAGCGGCTTTCGTCTGCGGGGGACGAGAGACGCCGCTCCAGCGCGGGGACAAGTTCCGTCGAGTAGGCGCCGCAGAGCGGCTCGAGGCGGCCGTTCGCCGAGGCGACGACGGCGGGGGCGCTCGAGCGTTCGGAACATTCGAGGATTCGGCGGACGAGAGCGTTATGCGCCAGGGGCATATCGCACGCCAGAAAAAAGCAGCGTCCCGCGCCGGACGGGGGCGAGGCGTGTTTCAGTCCCGCGTGCAAACCCGCCAGAGGCCCCTGCCGCTCGAACTCATCGGAAAGAATTGGGCCGTCGAAGCAGTATCGCAGGTAGTCGGGATGGTTCGAGATCACGGAGACCGACGCGAACACCTCGCGGAGGCGGCGCGCAAGGTGAACGGCGAGCGGCGCGCCATCCACCCGCAACATTTCTTTGGGATAGTTCAGGCGCTCCGACAACCCTCCACACAGAAGCGCGGCGGTGGTTGTGAAGGTCATCTCAGCGCCTCCGGGAGCTCGGCGGGCAGAAAGGCATAGCGCAGAATCTCTCGCTGGAGTTGCTTCTCTGTCCAATCCGGATGCTCCATGCGAAGCCGGGCCAGGGACAATTCACGAGCGGCGAGGCTCATGTCAAAAGCGATCTCCAAACGCTGAACCGGCGTCATGTTCCGATAGACCTCTGTCTGCGCGGCTTGAGCTTCTGGAGTTGTGTCCGTCATCGAGGCGTTTCCCATCGTGCCGCTTGCCGTCTAACGGTCTTCGTGGCCGGATGATGCGGTTCAGTGGAGGCGTCCATCCGCCATGCCCCTCCGTCAGGCATTCAGCAAAGTGCTTGCTTCCTCAAGCAGTGCGGGCAGGTTGTCCTCAACGGCGGACCAGACCGTCGCGTCCTCGATGATGTCATACCCGCGGACAAGGACGTTCCGGAACCCAATAATCTTCTGTGCGTCCGGGATTCGGTTCACAACCCCTGGATAGTCCTCTCTAAGCCGGACAAGGGCTTCGCCAATAATGGCGAACTTGCGCTCGACCGCGGCTTTGATGAGTTCGCTTCCGCAATAATCCTCCACCGACATCCCCTTTGTGAATTCCCCTATGCGCTCGCCCGCTTCCTGGATGTCGTACAAGTAAGCCTTGGCATCATGCTTCATAGATGGCTATCCTGTCCGGGTCAAGGGATGCGCGCAGACGCGGATTCTTGACCGCCCCGCTCTGAATCACGTCCACCTTTCTCCCAAAAATGCTCTCCAGGCCAAACTTGAGTTCGAAGTACCGGTCGAAGAGAGCCTGATTCCCCTCGAATTCGATGAGCACATCAATGTCACTCGACTCCGGATGGAAGTCCTCTCGCGCGGCTGAACCCACGAGTTCCAGACGCCTCACCGATAGTGCGTGACACAGCTCTTCCACCCTGGACCGGTATGCTGTGAGATCAACCATCTTTATGTTCCGCTTCTATGAATTCCGACATCTTGCTTCACCTTTACATGACAATCGCCGAAGGGATGTTGGGGCTTTCCGGATTCACGGTGACTTGCCGTTTCGTCGGCGAGATCACCAAATCCATGTCCTCCACGGGAACTGCGCCGAGAAGAACACGGTCCCCAAGGACCAACGCTCCCCCGTAACAACTGCGGTTGAGACAGGCGATCTTAACCGGACCCACGTATGAAACGACTTCCTTCTTCCCGTTGGCGTCCGTCACCTCCCGGCGCTCCAATTCCTGCAGGTCAAGCTGGATTCTCACGTGTTCTGGAATGCACAGAGTGATCGCGCCGGTATCGGCCAAAGCTTGAACTTGAAGCGGCCGCATATTCGCTTTCTGCGGATTGGAAAGCGACACTTCGACATTGATGATACCCATGTCTTATCACCTCCTCAACCAACCTACCACATATTCGCAAAGGCCGCAACCCGAACGGAAAAAAGCCAATTGTGACATGCCTGCCATATTGCTGACAGCCCCCGTTTCCTTCGCCGCCGGCTGCCGCCATCCAAGGACTAGGAGGCACGCACAATTTCCCTGGAGGGCCTCTCAGCAATCCCCGAGCCGGTTCTCCCCCCAGTCAGATTCTCCTCTTTCCGGGCGCAAAAGCCTTGACAGGCAGACTCCCGTAACATACGCTTGGGATGTCAGGTATGGCACGACCGGACTCCTGCCCCGCAAGGATAAGTTCGGTACTCTCAAGAAGGAATGTCCACCCCGAAGAGGCAGCATCCATGGAACTTTACGGCCACCCGATTTCCCAGGCGCGCAAGACCACTCTCACCGAGCAGGTCTACGACATTCTGCTGACCGAAATCCAGCGCGGTCGCTGGCGGATCGCCGAGCGGTTGCCCAGCATTGCCGAGCTGGCCGAGCAGGGCGGCTTGACTCGTGCCCCTGTTGCCGGAGCCTTCGAAATGCTGCGCCAAGCCGGCTACATCGAGCAGAAGAGCCGCCAGGGCAGTTTTCTCATCGCCACTTCTCCTCTGGGGCAGGAACCGTCCTGGACCGTGGGCGTGGTCGCGCGCCTCAGGTTACCCGCTGCGGGCGAGATGGAGCCGATTAGCCAGAACCATATCTACCTCATGCACCTGATTGTGCAGGAAGCGGCTCGGCGCAACTGCCTCGTGGAGACTCACTACTTGGTCAACGAAGCCCCCTGCGAGAAGCTGGACGGCAAGGACGGCCCCTTCGGAGGACGCGTGCAAGGCGTCATCTCTCTGCACCCCTTCCCTCGCCCCCCACTGCACGACGTGCGCCCCGGCTGCGTCCCCCTGGTTTTTCTGGGAACGGAGCGGAACCGTTCGGTTCCCTCCGTGGCGGGCAACAGTTGGTACGGCGGCTACCGGCTCACCATGAGCGCCGTCGAGCTCGGGCACCGCCACGTCATCCTGTGCAGCAATCCCGCGCCGATATCCTACGGCCAGAGCCAATTCATCGAGGGGTATCGGGAAGCGATGACCGAGAAAGGGCTTGAAGTCAACGAACTGGCGATCCGGGACTCGCAGACGACCGCCTGGGGCGATCTGACCGGCCTCCGCGACTACCTCGTCCGTTACAAGGACGCCACCTGCATTCTCGCCGGCTCGCACGAACTGGCCAGCGATCTCCTGCAAGTCGCCAAACTTGCCGGCATTGACATCCCAGGCCACGTGAGCCTGGCCTGCATCGGGGCCGCGGTCCGCCCTGGCGGGCGCCGTGTATCCGGTATCACTTTCAGGAGTGAGGAGGCGGTCAAGCGGGCGTTCGATATGCTGGAGGAACTGATTCGCACGGGTGAGGTCCATTGCCACCGGCAGATGCTGAATCCGCTGTTTCGGCCCGGCGAGACGTTGGCACCTCCGCGAGATGCGCAGGATCGGAAGGAGATTTTGGTCGAAGGGAAGCAAACCGGCTGAAGCCTGGACTCCGAGCATAGAGTACAGACCGGTTGAAGTGGGGCTTCGGGCGAGGAAGCGGAGCATCCGAAATTCTCCGTAGAAGAAGAACTGGAGAAAAGGACAGGTGCAAACCAGGACACTCTCTTCATACGGGCTGCTGCCATCCGTCAAACGTCTCTCCCTCGCGGGATCGTTCGGCACACTCACCCGGTTCATAGCCCTTGCGGCAACGTTCCTGATAGTGTGTCCCGCCGCGGCGGGAAACGTGTCGCTGGAGTCTCTGCTCCATGAGATGACAGACAGGGACCGCCTGGCACGGTTCCCGGAACCCGAATACCGAAGCCTCCAGGCCAGCAGCTACAACCGGGAATCCGTGCCCCCTCCGGATTCGCCGGGCTGGTTTGCCGATGGCGACGGGGTCCAGTGCATTCGGACCGAAGCCGTCAAAGGCAAAACCGAGTGGGTCCTGATGGAGCATGACGGTCCGGGCTGTATCACCGCGATGTGGACGCCATACTTCTACCACGAGCTGAACAATCACACCGGCCCGAAGATAAAAATCTACCTGGACGGGAGCGATAAGCCGGTCATCTCCGAGAACTTCATCGAGCTGGTGACCCGCGGCGAGTACGCCGGCGCGCCGCCCGGCGCCAACAGCTTTTCCATCCCCGCGCCCTTTGCCGGGTTCACGGCTCGGGCCGGCGATTCCTATCTTCCCATACCCTTCGCCAAGAGATGCAAAGTCACCACGGACCAGAAAAACTTCTACTTCCACATCAACTACCGGGCTTATGCTCCCGGCGCCGCCGTTGAATCCTTCACCATGAATGCATACAACGCGGCGGCATCCGCGCTTTCACGCGCCGGCAAGACGCTGAAGGAGGCGCCGGCTTTCACTGGCGGGAAGGAACTCGCGCTCGATCAGACCATTGCGCCGGGCAAGGAGGCGGCGATGATTCTGCCGGCGGGCAACGCGGCAGTGCGCCGCCTGGAGATCACTCTGGGACCGGGCAACGTCCCGACCCAACTGCGCTCAACGGTACTGCGGATGACGTTCGACGGCGAGCAGACGGTGTGGTGTCCGGTGGGTGACTTCTTTTGCAGCGGTAACGAGATCAACCCGTTCCACACGTGGTCCCGAACGGTCCGCGCCGATGGCGCCATGATCTGCCGCTGGGTGATGCCTTATGAAAAATCCGGCGAGATCAGAGTGATCAACCTGGGGTCCAAGCCGGTAACAGCTGCGATGAAGGCGCGTGTCGGCGACTGGAAATGGGACGATCGGTCCATGCGCTTTCACGGCAACTGGCGAATGGACGACCCTGTTCCGGGAACCCCATTCCTGGACTGGAACTTTATTGACATCACCGGCAAAGGGGTTTTTGTAGGGGATGCCTGGACGGTGCTGTGTCCCGACAAGGGCTGGTGGGGCGAGGGCGATGAGAAGATCTACATAGATGACGATTATGACAAGGCCGGATTCCCCTCGCATTTCGGCACCGGGACAGAAGACTATTATGGCTGGGCCGGCGGGGTCAACCCGGACGGCAGGGACCAATTCTCCATGCCCTTTCTATCGAATGTCAGGGTCGGCAACCCCGCCAATCCCAGAGGGTACAACATCTCAACCCGGTGCCGAGTGCTCGATGCCATTCCGTTCAGAAGCCGTTTGAGATTCGATATGGAAGCATCCGCGGGCACCCAGATCAGAAACCCGTGGAATCTGCTGCACTATTCCGCCGTCACTTTCTGGTATGCGCGTCCCGGCGCCAGGCACAACCGCTCCCCCCAGCCGGAGCGCGCCACGCAGCCGCCGATGACGGTGGAGCAATTGGAGGCCATGCAGAATGCCATCCGGACCGGCTCGCGGCAAAATGCTCAACACTAGGAAACAGGGCTCTCTGTCTGATTTTCGCGGCAGGATACATACTTGGATGGATTGGGGGAGGCATATCATGCGCTGGAAACGTCTATCTAAACACTTTGCCTTGGGGGGAATTATCATGGCCATGTTCGCTTTGTCGCAGAACGCGCGCGCCCAGGATTCCGGCGACTCCTGGCGGATCCCTTCGGAAAAGGGGCGCTTCCACGTCTTCCTGCTGATGGGGCAGTCCAACATGGCGGGCTACGGGCAGCCGCGGCCCAGCGATGAGAAGCCCATAGCCGGCGTGCTCATGCTGCGCGGCTGGAAGCCGGAGGAGTACAAGTGGGAACCGGCCCGGCACCCCATCCACAATCGCCTCGACAGCGATCAATTCGGCCTCGGCGGGCCTTTTGCGCAGGCATATCGCGACGCGCATCCCGGCGTGACGGTGGGCTTGATCCCCGTGGCCTGGGGCGGAGCGCCGATCTCCCAGCTCAACAAGGGAACGGACGCGTACGCCGACGCAATCGCCAAGGCGAAACTCGCGAAGGAAAAAGGCGTGCTGAAGGGGGTTCTGTGGCACCAGGGCGAGTCGGACACCGTGGAGGCCAAGGACGCGGAGGCTTACGCGGGCCGGCTGAAAAAACTGGCGCTCGATATTCGGTCGGACCTGGGCGAACCGGACCTTCCTTTCATCGCGGGTAACTTGGCCGAGTTTTACGGAACCGGCCGCGAACACGATGCCAGCGAGCGGGTGGCGCGGATCAATCAGGTGAGGGCGGCGCTGCGCGATCTGCCAAACCGGGTTTCTCATGCGGCTTTTGTCGAATCCGCCGGGCTAAGGTCTCACGACCAGAACAAGGTGCATTTCAGCCGCGATTCGCTCATCGTGTTCGGCCGGCGCTACGCCGCCGCCTACGCCACCCTGGACATGCGGCCGGAACCCGACCGGGACAAAGCGCAGAGGCCGGACTGGCTGCTGGACGGCTCCGCGTATAAGGCGGGCGTGTATCAGGGCAAACGCGCCGACGAGATCGTCCTCTCCAACGGCCTGGTGCGGCGCACCTTCCGCCTGGCGCCGAACGCGGCCACCGTGGGCTTGGACAATCTCGCAACGGGCGAGGCGATCCTGCGCGGCGTCAAACCGGAGGCAATGGTGGAGATAGACGGAGTGCGATACGAGATTGGCGGCCTCAAGGGCCAGCCCAACTACGCGTTTCTTCGTCCGGAATGGATTGATGACCTGAAAGCCAATCCCGACGCCCTCCAATTCACCGGTTTTGAGATCGGCAAACCCAAGGAACGCCTGGGTTGGAAACAGCTGCGGCATCACGCCCCAAACCTAAAGTGGCCCCCCGAAGGCGTGTACCTGAGGATGAACTACCGCATGCCGGAACTCACGTTCGAGGTCCTGGCCGGCGGCGCGCCCCAGCCCAGCGACTTGGGCCGCAAGCAGCTGATCGCGGATGATTTCAAGACGCTGGACAAGGTTTGGAAGGTACACGCGTCCAAGGCTAACCCGCGCAGTTCTTTCGAGAATGAAGGGAAGGTGGGCGAGATTTACACGCCGGCGAACACCTGCGTCTTTGTGGAGCGCCCGCTCCCGCCCGAAACGCGGATTGTGGAAGCTACGATAGACGCGGGAACGGACAAGAGCGCGAGCTGGGGTCCCGGCATCGCGCTGGTGTGGCCCAACCGGGCGATCAAGTTCAACCTGCGTCCCGGCGGCCATGGGGACAATCCCGGTGTTCCCTCCTTCGGCGTGTGGGACGGCGCGAGGGCGTATCCCGAAGTGGGCGGGCGGCTCAAGCTGGACCTAAGCCAACCCTGGACGTTGCGTTTGCGCCTGGAGGAAGGCGCCGTTCTTTGCGAGGCGAAGCCTCAAGGTGGCGCGTGGAAGACATACGAAACCTTCCACGTGGATCCATCGCTGGGCGCGCCGGCGGCGGCGCGCGTGGGCAAGATGAGCTTGTCCGGCGGCGCGGAGGATTTTGGAGATGCAGGCGAGCTGGTTCGCCTGCACGTCCTGCGTTTCGCGGCCTATGACGCGATGGACGCGGCGGCGCTGGCCACGTTGAGCAGGGAAATGGAAGGCAAGCGCCAGGTGTGTGTTTCGGTGCACTACGAACTCTATGACGGCATCCCCGTCTTCAGCAAATGGATCACCGTGCACAACAACGGCGCCGCCGCCGTCACAGTCAGCCGCTTCACTAGCGAGATTCTCGCGGCGGTGGAATACGGATCGGCCGTCGAGAGCCGGGAGTATGGCGTCCAAGCGCCGAACATCCACGTGGACACGGATTACGCCTTCGCCAGTTTCAATGCCGAGGACGCGAACCATCAAGCGGCGCATTGGGAAGCCGATCCCGACTACGAAACCCAGGTCAACTACCAGAGACTCACGCCTTGCCTGCTGCAGGTTGGGCCGGGAATAGGTCCGGGCCAGAAGATCGCGGCGGGCGGATCCTTCGAATCGTTCCACGCCTTTGTTCTGCCCTATGACAGCTATGACCGCGAGCGCAACGGCCTGGCCCTGCGCCGCATGTACCGCGCCATCGCGCCCTGGATCACCGAGAACCCGCTGATGATGCACGCGCGCTTCGCCGACTGGGACCGCGTGAAGCTGGCTATTGACCAGTGCGCCGAAGTCGGGTTCGAGATGGTGATCCTGACCTTCGGCAGCGGATTCGACATCGAGGACGAAAGCGAGCCGAACCTGGCGCGGGCCAGACAGCTCGCGGACTATTCCCGCGGCAAAGGCATCGAGATCGGCACCTATTCGTTGCTTGCCAGCCGCAGCGTGGGAGGCGGCAACGACGTCGTGATGCCCGCGGGGAAAAGCCCCACCTTCGGCAATTCGCCGTGCATCGGAAGCAAATGGGGACAGAACTATTTCCGCAAGCTCCGCCAGTTCTATGAGAAAACAGGGTTCCACCTTCTGGAGCACGACGGCTCCTATCCCGGCGACGTGTGCGCCGCCACGGACCATCCGGGGCATCGCGGGCTGGAGGATTCGCAATGGACGCAGTGGCGGACGATCTCCGATTTCTACAAATGGTGCCGCGCCAACGGCGTTTTTCTAAACGTGCCCGATTACTACTACCTCAACGGCTCCAACAAGTGCGGGATGGGCTACCGCGAGACCAACTGGTCCTTGCCGCGCGAGCAGCAGGTCATCCACACCCGCCAGAACATCTATGACGGGACATGGGAGAAGACTCCGAGCATGGGGTGGATGTTCGTGCCCCTCACGGAATATCACGGCGGCGGCGCGGCGGCCACGATCGAGCCGCTGCACGAGCACCTGGACCACTATGAGAAGATGATGGTGAGCAACCTGGGCGCGGGGGTTCAGGCGTGCTACCGCGGCCCGCGGCTCTATGACACCGACGACACCAAGGCGATGGTGAAGAAATGGGTGGACTGGTACAAAACGCACCGCGAGATCCTGGAGTCGGACATCATCCACTTGCGCCGCGCGGACGGACGCGATATTGACTATTTCCTGCACGTCAATCCCGCCGGAAAGGAAAAGGCGATGCTGGTGGCGTTCAATCCTCTGCGCGAAACCGTTTCCCGGACCATCCAGGTTCCGCTGTATTACTCGGGGCTGACCCAGACCGTCCGGATCCGCGAGCAGGAAGGCGCGGCGCGCAAATACGCACTCGCGCGGGACCACTCCGTGACGCTGCAGGTCCGCGTCCCGCCCGAAGGGATGACGTGGTTTGTTGTGGAGTAGACTCCAGCCGTACGGAAGCGTGCAGGGTTCTGGTGAGCAAAGGGTGCTGATAAATGCAGGGTGCCGGCAAGCGCAGCACACCGCACCCATCTTCAGGAATACGCAGGGAAAGGCCGATTGGGCGGGAGTTGCTACGGCGCGGCAATGCGTCCATACCCAGATTGTTTAACAATGCTCTCCGGCAATGAATAATTGTTTGCCTATGCAGGGAATATTCTTGCGGGCTGGAAGGGCTTTTTCTATAATTCTGTCCGTGGCAAGCAGGTCTAGACGGATAGAGGCATTCAAAGGACATATGGAGGCAGATTCATCCTTCGAGCGGAGGTTTTATGCCAATCCGCATAAGACGATGTGATCAATCCGCTGAAGAGGCTGGAAGCAATCGAATACAAAGCATATAGAGCGCTTTCTGCAAGAAACCCCAAGGCGCGCTATATGAACGGGAAACCAATACTGCGCATCTAACGCGGATCAATCTGTGTACCTTTATGTGCCAAGAGCAGCCAGACCATGAGGAGACAAAATGCGACTGAGTGATTTCGTGCCGCCAATAGTAGTGAAACTGGCAAAACGCTTGAATCGGAGCCACAGTCTATACGAGCCACAGGATCTCTTCGAATCCTATGAGGACGCCCTTGCCGTATGTAAGAGCGGATATGAAGAGGATGATCTGGTAAATGTCGTTTATGAAAAGACGAGACTATATCGGGATCTTCTTCTCGTGCAGCATCCATTCGTTGCTGAAATCACATCTCTTCGTACACTGATTGCGCTGAGTTTATCTATTCGAGGCAACGAGTTGAAAGTCATTGATTTTGGCGGCGCATGCGGTGCTCACTATTTTCTTTCAAAGAGCGTATTTGGTAAAAGAATCAACTTGCGATGGCATGTTGTAGAAACACCAAAGATGGTATCGAAAGCTGTCGGGTTAGAGGACGGACAATTGAAGTTTTATGATGACTTGCAGAAAGCGAAACTTGCCATTGGTCATGCTGACCTGGTTTTTTCGTCAGGCGCGCTCCAGTATGTGCCACGACCATACGAATTCCTAGAACAACTGATTGAATGCAGCGCCGATAACATATTCATAACGAGAGTTGGCTTGTCAACCTTTCCGAAAGAGGTGGTTATCGTACAGAAGTCAAACTTGAGCGCTAACGGTCCTGGACCTATGCCACAGGGCATGAGGGATGAAGTGGTACAATACCCTGCAACGTTTGTCCGAAAAGGTAGATTTGAAGAAATTCTAGGCCAGAACTACTCACTTGACATCCTATTTAATGAGGACAAAGGTGCATATCAAGCTGCAGGCCATTCCATTGACATGTACGGCTATTTTGGTTCAATAAGGAACGGCACCCTATGCGGGGCGGGTGAACCGCCCCAACACGAGTCCGTGCGAGGAGAAGAATTATGACCGCGATAGTCGAGACCTTTCAATTCCAGACCGAAACCAGGCAACTCCTGGACCTTATGGTCCACTCGATTTACTCCCACAAGGAGATTTTCCTGCGGGAGCTCATCTCCAACGCCAGCGACGCCCTGGACAGACTCCGCTTCGAGGCGCTCCAGAACACCGCACTCGCCCCCTTCACCAACGACCCGCACGTCCGCATCGAGGCGGACAAGAACAAGCGCCTGCTCACCGTCCACGACAACGGCATCGGCATGACCCATGACGAAATCGTCCAGTATATCGGCACCATCGCGAAGTCCGGCACCGGCGAATACCTCAGCATGGTCCGCGAGGGCAAGGCGCAGGGGCTGCCGCCGGAGTTCATCGGCCAGTTCGGCGTCGGGTTCTACTCCAGCTTCATGGCGGCGGACCGCGTCACGCTCATCACGCGCCACGCCGCCGAAACCAAGGCTTGGAAGTGGGAATCATCCGGCGACGGCTCCTACACGCTCGAGGAAACCGAGCGCGCCGAGCCCGGAACCTCCGTCACGCTTCACCTCAAGCCCGCCGATCAGGAGGACGGCCTCGAGGACTTCACGGACGAGTGGGTGATCCGCCGCACCGTGCGCAAGTACTCCGACTTTGTTTCGTATCCCATCCGCATGAAGACGGAGCGCACGGAGACCGAGCGCGATGAGAAAGGCCAGCCCAAGAAGGGCGCGAAACCCCGGACGATCACCGAAGACGCCGTCCTCAACTCGATGCAGGCCATCTGGACCCGGCCCGAGAGCGAAGTCAAGGACGAGGAGTTCCACGAGTTCTACAAGCACATCAGCCACGACTGGAACGAGCCGCTTCTGCGAATCGCGTTCAAGGCGGAGGGCCGGTCGGAGTTCCGCGCGTTGCTGTTCATCCCGTCCAAGGCGCCTTTCGACCTGTTCCTGCGCGATCAGTCCCACGGGATTCATCTCTACGTCCGCCGCGTCTTCATCATGCAGGACTGCAAGGAGCTCATCCCCGACTACATGCGGTTCCTGCGCGGAGTGGTGGATTCCGAGGACCTTTCGCTGAACATCTCGCGCGAAATCCTGCAGAAGAACCGCCAGATCCAAGTGATCCGCAACGGCGTGGTGCGCAAGGTGCTCGATACGCTGGCGGCGCTGCTCAGGGATGACCGCGAAAAGTTCCTCACGTTCTGGAAGGAATTCGGCCGCGTGATGAAGGAAGGCGTCTTCCAGGACCACAAGAACAAGGACAAAATCCTCGAGACGTGCCTTTTCCAGACCACGAAGTCCGATTCCGAATGGGTTTCGCTTGAGGAGATCGTGGCGCGCATGACCGAGGGTCAGGACACGATCTACTACCTGACCGCCGAATCGCGCGAGAAGGCAGCCGCGTCCCCGCACCTCGAGGCCTTCCGCGAGAAAGGTTACGAAGTGCTCCTCCTCAGCGAGCCGGTGGACGAGGTGTGGACCCAGGGCGTCTTCGAGTTGAAAGGCAAGAAATTCCAGTCGGTGGGAAAGGGCACGGTGGAGCTCGGCACCGAGGAAGAGCGCAAGAAGGCCGAAGAGGAGCGCAAGGAATCGGAGAAGACGTACGGCTCGCTGCTGGAGTGCCTGAAAGCGCGTCTCGGCGAGGAGGTGAAGGACGTGCGGCTTTCGGCGCGGCTGACCACTTCGCCGGCGTGCCTGGTGGGAGATGCGGCGGACCTGTCGCCGCAGCTCGAGCAAATCCTGCGCGCGACGGGGCAGGACGTGCCGCACGCCAAGCGCATCCTCGAATTGAACCCCAAACATCCGCTGCTCGAGAAGCTGCAGAAGGTATACGAGGCGGACAAGGACGATCCGCGCTTGGGAGACTATGCCGAGCTCCTGGCCGGGTTCGCGCTGCTGGCCGAGGGCGGCCAGCTTCCCGACGCCGCCAAGTTCACGCAGCATCTTGTGGATTTGATGGTCAAGGGCCTGTGAGGCGGCACGGACGCGGCCCGCAACGAGCTTGTGTGTCAGGGTGCGATGGGGTATCATGCATGAAAGGGAGCGGCATCCATGAAAATAGAGATTGAGCGTGAAGAGGATGGCCGTTCTCCCCAATCCCACGCTTTCGTTCTCCGCCACGAGAAGGGCATGATCGTTGTTGGGAAGCCGAGCTGGAGTCTGGCGGGTGGCATAGTGACGGGCGCCATTGTGGACCTCGTCGCATTCCCGTTGCTGTGCGCCATGTTTGTGTTTGGCGTCTATGTGTTGTTCGTGGCTGTGACCCGGGAGCGGGCCTTTCTTCCGCTTGTCATGGGTATTCTGTTTGTGGCGATTCCGGGAGGTCTTTTCCCGCTCTTTGCTGGTGCGCAAGCGAACTTATTCCCATACGAATGCCGGTTTCAAAAAACGGATGGAGGATTGTGGGCGGTCCAGAGGAGGTTTTGGTTTCTTCATTTCCACTGGCGGGAGCTCGGAGAAGATTGGACGATCATCTGCCAACCCTCGTACTCGCGCGGCGAGTGGGGATATTTCTTCCTCATTAAGGGACACCGGGCAAAAGTCCCGCTGACACCGCCATCCGTTTTCACGGAATCGAAGGAACAAGCGAAGAGGGCTGCTTCAGAGGATCTTCGGGTTCTGGAGGCGAGCTTCGGCGTCCAGGGTGAGTGGAGGCGGTGGGACTCATAGAAATCACCCCGCGGCGAGGTGCTTCACATTGACTCTCGGCGGTCTTATTGCTATCCTTAGTGTGGATGGGCGCGTAGCCCTTCCGAAAGCAGGTCTGAGAGGACATCACCATGGGTACTATGTCTGCGGGCCAGGCGAAGGCTCACTTTGCGGAAGTGGTCAACCGTGCCGCGCAAGGCAAGGAACGGATCATGCTTACGCGCGGGGGCAAGCCGCTCGCCGCTGTGATTCCCGTTGAGGACCTGGAAGTCATAGAGGCAATCGAAGACGCCGTTGACCGGGATGAAATCCGCAAAGCCCTCAAGGAAGTAGAAGCTGAAGGAATCATTCCCTGGGAAGAAGTGAAGAGATCTCTCGGCTACTGACGATCCCGCCATGCCCTATTCCATCTCGCTTTCCAGGAAAGCCGCAAAGTAACTTGCCTCGATTCCCCACGCGCACCAAGAGAGAATCGTGGCGGCAATCGATGCCCTCCAAACAAACGCGCGGCCCCGCGCCGCCGTGAAAATCACCAGGACCCAAAACCACTACCGGCTCCGCGTGGGAACTTACCGCGTGCTTTATGAGATACGGGATGCGTATCTTCTGATTCTTGTCTTTCGTGTCGCTCACCGCCGCGAGGCTTATCGTTGACCTCGTTTGCGGGACGCCGGGAGGAAGGAACAAAAGGATGATAAGATTGAGTCGAGAGTTCTCCGCCGTCCGGATACTGGCCGCGGCGATGTTGATCGCCTTCGCTCCCCATCCCGCGTTCGCCGGTCATGCAGTCCACTCAGTCCACCGAATCCACCAATACCCCCAACACCAACCTCTCACGCGGGCGTCATCGCCCCTGGATTACTCATAGATCTCCCACGCTGTCGCCGCGGCCGGCGTCGCCCTGAAACCCTCGAACAATCCCCTCAGAACATCCACCATCTCCCACGAGCCCATAAACGCGTCCACCGCCTGTTCGAGACTCAGGGCGCCGCTGTCCAGCATCGCGCTCCAGTACGCGAGCTCGCCGCTTCCCGGACACCGCCCCATCATCGCGTAGTAGAGGCAGGCCGCCTTCCCCTCCGCGGAGAGATTCCTGCCCAGGAACTCCTGCGAACCGAAGAACTCCAGAGCCATTGCCCGGACCGCCGCCCTCTTGTCGGAGGCCTGCACCAGAATGCTCGCCCAATGCTCCAACGCGGGTTGGTCCGGCATCCGGTTGAACGCGCCGATGTACATCGCGGCCACACAGTTGCGGGCGGCCTCCCCGCGTTGTCCCGGAAACAAACTCTCCATCCCGTCCGAAAACTCCCGGGACTTCCAGAACACGCTCAGGGCCTCCGGGCGGCTCCACACTCCGCCCAGCCAGGCCGTCAGTTCTCCTTCGGTGGGTTCCCTCCAGAGGAACGCGCGGTAGCAGTCCTCGATGAACTGCGCGTCGGTCCGGTTGCGCTGCGCGTATTCCTGGGACAGGAAGAGCGTCCGGGCCATTTCGCGGACGGCAAGGCACACGTCCACGCTGTTCCAAGCCGCAAACATGACATAGCCATCCGCCCAGGCCGTTCTCTCACTCGGAGTGGGCTGGCGCCCCAGAATCTGAACAAAACAGTAATCCGCCAGATCCCAGCCGCCGAAGAGTTCCCCCGCCGCATAGTCTTGGTTGGGCGTGTCGGTCGTCACCGCGTCGTACGTGCGGCACGGGGGGTTGAACACATAGCCGCGGCGCAGGATCCGCCCCTGTTCGTCCGTTTCTTTCGGCAACCAGGGACGAACTGTGCCGGAGAAACTCGTGCCGCTTGGAATCTCAAGACAGTACTGTCCACGTTCATCGGTGAGGACGGTCTGTGATCCGTCATCCGTCCGGAACCGCACGCCTGGCACGGGATTCGTGAAGAAGTCTCGTACGATCCCCGCGATCCCCGGTCTTCTGTAAACGCCCGTTTCTTCCGTGAGCTGTCCGCCCCTGATCGTGGTTTCCTGGTAAGAGGGCTTGATCCACTCGGCAACATATTTGAACTCGATGGTGCACTGGCCCGGCGGAATATCGTTTTCCACATGGCCGCTGTCCAGCCAGGCCGAAGTCCCCACGCGGCGCCACTGCGCCCCAGCGGCCACCGCTTCGGGGGGGATGATCACGACCTGGAGACTGCCTGGGACAGCGGAGCCGTCTTGAATCTTGGCCACAAAGGCGTCCCCGCTTCCATTGTAGGTTGTGTCAAATCCGTCGAATATCCAGTTCGTCGACGTGGTACTTCCCGTCACATAAACGTTTCCCGCGCCATCCGCCGCGATCCCCACGCCCCTATCGTCTTCACTTCCACCCAAGTACGTGGACCACAGGTGTGCGCCGCTTCCGGAGATCTTCACCAGAAAGGCGTCTCCATCGAATCCGCCGTTGTACGTCACGTCAAGACCGCCGGAGACCCAGCCGGAGGACTCCGTTGATCCTGTCACAAACACGTCTCCCCCTCCATTTGCTGCGATACCAACGCCTTGCTCGTCGTCTTTGCCGCCCAGATAGGTGGACCACAGGTGCGCTCCGTTTCCTGACAGTTTTGCGACAAAGGCGTCCCCCGTGGCGCTATTCTGAGTCATGTCATATCCACCCGAGACCCAGCCGGTGGAAGAAGTCTCCCCCGTCACAAATGCGTTCCCGGCGCCGTCCACCGCGATCCCGTAACCCGTGTCTCCACCGTCTCCTCCCAGGTACGTTGACCAGAGGTGCGAACCGTTTCCTGACAACTTCACGACGAAGGCGTCAGGATTGAAACCCCCAGTCTCGCCATATGTGGTGTCATACCCACCGGAAATCCAGCCGGAGGAGTAAGTACCTCCCGTAACGAATGCATTCCCCGCGCCATCCAATGCGATCCCGTAACCGTGCTCTCTCTCATCCCCGCCCAGGTATGTGGACCAAAGATGCGCCCCGCCGCCCGACAACTTTGCCACAAAGGCATCCTGGTATCCTCCGTGGGTCGTGTCCCACCCGCCGGATACCCAGCCATCTGATTCCGTGGTCCCCGTCAGGAACACGTTTCCGGCGCTATCCACCGCGATGGCATTGCCGACGTCGCCCGAAGTCCCGCCCAGGTAGGTGGACCAGAGATGCGCACCGCTTCCCGACAGTTTCACAACAAAAGCATCCCCCCACAGGTAACTCCCATCGGCGTATGTGGTGTCGAACCCGCCAGAAATCCATCCAGAGGACTTCGTGGATCCCGTCGCGAACACATTTCCAGCGCTGTCCACGGCAATCGCGTTGCCAATATCATATTCCGCCCCGCCCAGGTACGTGGTCCAGAGATGCAACCCGCTGGCCGAAAGTTTCGTCACAAAGGCGTCGTAGTCGCCGTCGAGTGTTGTGTCAAAGCCACCCGATACCCAGCCGGAAGAACCGGTGGTGCCCGTCACGAATACATTCCCCGCCCCATCCGCGGCAATGCCGTTGCCGGAATCATAGTTGCTTCCTCCCAGGTAGGTGGACCATATCATCCCTATTCCCGTTGGCGGAATCCTGTAGGTGGCACTGGCGCTCGTCAGGAGGTTATCCCGGATACTCACGGTCAAACCCGCCGGAACAAGCCAGCCCGTCAGTTCCTTGAACTCCACCGCGTACGATGCCGCTGGGATGTTCTCTTCCATCTGGCCACTGGAGAACCACGTCGCCGTTCCTTGGCGCCGCCATTGCGCCCCGGCCGTCACCGCTTCAGGCGGACCAAGCGTCACCCGCAGCGAACCTATCTGCAGGATATAGTCAACGTTTACGCTGGTGGTTTGGTTTGAATAGATTGCCACGTTCAGGTTCTGCGGCTTGGTCCATCCCGGCACGTCCTTGAATTCCACCGAGTAGAAACCAGCGGAAATCCCCGCTTCCGTATAACCGCTGCTAAACCAGGGCGTAGTTCCCACGCGCCGCCACTGCACACCCGCCGCCACCGCCTCCGGCGGGGCAATCGTGACGCGAAGAAAACCCGTCAGAGGCCCATCGTTGATCTTGACCACAAAAGCGTCATCCACGCCGCCAAATGTGGTGTCGAAGCCGCCCGACACCCAGCCTGTGGATCTGGTGATTCCCGCCACGAATACATTTCCCGCGCCATCCACCGCGATGCCAGTGCCCTCATCGGTATCACTCCCACCCAGGTATGAGGACCAAAGATGCGATCCTGTACTCGACAGTTTCGCCACAAAGGCGTCATCATCCCCGTTAGGGGTCGTGTCAAAGCCGCCAGAGACCCATGCGTACCTATAGTAATCCGTGTAGCCTGTCACGAACACGTTCCCCGCGCCATCTACAGTGATGCCTGAACCATAGTCCGGATCCTGCCCGCCCAGATACGTGGACCAGATGTGGGAGCCGTTGCCCGATAGTTTCACCACATAGGCGTCGTCTCCCCAGCTGTGCTGTGTGTCGAATCCCCCCGACACCCAGCCGCTGGACGCGGTATCTCCCGTCACAAACACATTCCCCCCGCTATCCGCCGCGACGTCCGTACCATAATCGTTGCTGGTCCCTCCCAGGTAGGTGGACCATAGGTGTGCCCCGCTCCCTGACAGCTTCACGACGAAGGCGTCGGACTCCCCCGCGTATGTCGTGTTATAACCTCCCGATACCCAACCGGAGGAACCGGTGCTGCCCGTCACGAACACATTCCCCGCCCAGTCCACGGCGATACCAGAGCCGGACTCGCCATAATCCCCACCCAGGTAGGTGGACCATAGGTGCGCCCCATTCTCCGACAACTTCACGACAAAGGCATCCATGGAGCCTTTGATTGTAGTGTCGAATCCGCCCGATACCCAGCCGGAAGAGCAGGTTCTTCCCGTGACAAACGCGTTTCCCGCGCTGTCCACCGCGACGCCGTAGGCTTCATCACGATCGCTTCCGCCCAGATAAGTGGACCAGAGATGCGCTCCATTCGCCGACAACTTCACCACAAAAGCATCGCGGGCGCCATTGGGGGTCGTGTCAAACCCGCCCGAAACCCAGCCGACAGAATCGGTTTGTCCCGCCACAAACACATTCCCCGCGCCATCCGCCGCAACGGCTTGGGCGATATCCAAGCTGCTCCCGCCCAAGTATGCGGACCAGAGGTGCGAACCGCTTCCCGAGATCTTCGCCACAAAAGCGTCGCGATTGCCGTTATAGGTCGCGTCAAATCCGCCTGACACCCAGCCGGAAGACTCGGTATGCCCCACTACGAGCACGTTCCCATCACCGTCCACCCCGATACCAAAACCGCAATCGAAGCCGCTTCCTCCCAGATAGGAGGACCATTCCACGCCCAAGGGAGGTGGAAGCGCGTAGGCCGAGCTGGCGTTGGTGGTCAGGTTCTCCTGGATGGTCACGGTTAGGTCCGCCGGAGTGATCCATCCCGGCACCTCCTTGAACTCCACCGTGTGATTCCCCTCAAGAACCAAGCTTTCCGTGGTGCCACTGTCAAGCCAGTTCGGAGTTCCCGTCCGCCGCCACTGCGCCCCGTCGTCCACGCATTCTGGCGGGGTGATGGTGAGGCAAAGGGAACCGAAGGCGGGGGCCGTGATCTTCGCCACAAAGGCGTCATAGCTTTCGTCCAATGTCGTGGCAACCTCGCCCGAAACGCAGCCGGAGGAATAGGTGCATCCCGCTATGAATACGTTCCCCGCGCCGTCCACCGCAATGCCATAGCCCTTGTCGTAGCTGTTCCCGCCCAGGTACGTGGACCAGAGATGCGAACCGCTTCCCGACAACTCTGCCGCAAAGGCGTCGTAGTCACCGCCGTTGTATGTCGTGTCAAACCCGCCCGAAACCCACCAGGAGGAATTGGTGTATCCCGTTACGAACACGTTCCCCGCGCCACCCGCCACGACGCCCCAGCCTCCATCCTCGCCGCTCCCGCCCAGGTACGTGGACCAGAGATGCGTGCCGCTCCCCGACAACTCAGCTACAAAGGCGTCAGTCTCACCGCCGTTGTATGTCGTGTCAAACCCGCCCGAAACCCAGCCGGGGGAATGGGTCCCTCCCGTCACGAAGACGTTCCCCGCGCCGTCCACTGCGATGCCACGGCCACCATCGCCGCCGCTCCCGCCGAGGTACGTGGACCAGAGATGCGCGCCGGTCCCCGACAGTTTAACCACAAAGGCGTCGCTGTCGCCGTTGTGTGTGGTGTCGAACCCGCCGGAAACCCAGCCGGAAGAGGTGGTGTCTCCCGTCACGAACACGTTCCCCGCGCCATCCACCGCAATACTATAGCCCACATCACCTTCGCTCCCGCCGAGGTACGTGGACCAACGATGCCCCCCGCCGCTCGACAACTTTGCTACAAAGGCATCTTGATCGCCGTCCAATGTCGTATCAAACCCGCCCGAGACCCAGCCGGAGGAATTGGTCCGTCCCGTCACGAACACGTTCCCCGCGCCATCCACCGCGATACCCCAGCCCCTATCGTTGCTGTTCCCGCCCAGGTACGTGGACCAGATGTGCGAACCGCTCCCCGATAACCTCACCACAAAGGTGTCGTCGGAGCCGTTGTATGTCGTATCAAACCCGCCCGAAACCCAGCCGGAAGAGCAGGTATACCCCATTACAAACACGTTCCCCGCGCCATCCACCGCAATGCCACGGCCTTCATCGTAGTCGCTCCCGCCCAAGTACGTGGACCAGAGGTGCGCTCCCGAGCCCGACAACTCCGCCACAAAGGCGTCATACTCACCACCGTTGTATGTCGTGTCAAACCCGCCCGAAACCCAGCCGGAGGAATTGGTCCGTCCCGTCACGAACACGTTCCCCGCGCCGTCCGCCGCAATGCCATAGCCTGAATCGTGGTCGCTCCCGCCCAGGTATGTGGACCAGGCGAGCTCGGGATCAATCACCAAGGGCAGCGCGGGATCGAAAGGCCCCGTGATCTCATAGGCGCAGGTGTGCGTGTCCATCAGCGCATATTTCCCCGCCACCGCTTTGCGCCCGCCCGGAGCATCCTGATAGATGAAAGGCGCGCCGTCCACAAGCGGCTGCCAGCCCTCCCCAAAGCGTAACTCCAGCGCGCCGTCCCCGCGCAAACTCAATTCCTCGATCCCCTCATAGCGCAGGCGGATCTTCTTCCAGTCCGCGCCCGGCGACACGACGAATTCATGTTTCACGCCCGTGCGCCGGCCCGTCAGGCGCAAGCCAATGCCCTCCCACAATCCTCGGTACACTACGGCGTTCCACGACGGAACGTTCTCGCGCCAGCGCGCCGCCTCGCCGCGGCGATAGTGGAAGATCTGCTCGGATTTGCCTTCGCCCTGGGGCGGCGCCGCGCGCGCGCCCTCAAAGCGCATGGCGAACTCCTTCATCTTCGCGGCGCGGTGAACCGTGTCAGAGGAGATTTCGGAGGGGCTGCTCGCCCCTCCAAACCTCCCTCGGCGGGCGGCGGCCCGCTGCGCTTCCGTCTCCCTCGGTCCCATCGGTCCCATCGGCCCCATCGGTCCCATCGGTCCCATCGGTCCTATCGGTCCCATCGGTCCCATCGGTCCCATCGGTCCCATCCGCCGGCCCGGCTCCGCTTCGCGCTGAAACAACTGGAACCGCACGCTGGCGCTGGTCAGGCCGACGTTGCATCCCATCGAGTTCATCGCGAACCGGACCGAAGCGTCCTCCCACTGTCCCTGATTCTCGGTGAACACGGCGGGGGATTGCTGGAGCTTCTCGAGCACCGGGCGCGCCTTGGCCCGCGCTTCGGCGTCCGCGTCGGCCCGCGTTGGGGCACTGCCAAGCGCCAGAGTTCCCGCCGCGCAAAGGGCGAGCATCAGGATTCCCTTGGCCAGGATGGACCCCACCACTCCTTTTGAGCATCCCCATTGCGTGTTCCGCATCTCTCTCCTCCTTCAGTCCCCATTCTGCCCCGCGCAGGCAGGGGACGACTACAGCCCCGGCAGGCGGGACGCCCGCCCTACTTTTCTCCCCCGTGCAGGCAGGGGACGACTACAGCCCCGGCAGGCGGGACGCCCGCCCTACTTTTCTCCCCCGCGCAGGCAGGGGGCGACTGCAGCGCCGGCAGGCGGGACGCCCGCCCTACTTTTCTCCCTCGTGCAGGCAGGGGACGGTTCTTGCCGCACCTTGCCGGCAAGCCGCCTCGCTTCGATTTCCGCTCCGTTTTCCAGACTCTCAGAGGATACCGCGAATCATCCAACAACAATCCGTTCACTACGGTCATCATGCCGGGCCGCCGCGGTGTTTGTCAAGGACGTTGTTTTGATGCGGTTGTTTCGATGCGGCTCCCTTCAAACGACTTTCTACAAATTGACAAAGGTGGGGATTCCTGTTAGGCTCAGGGAGTGTTGCCGCGCCGCCCGTGCGCAAACAAAGCGAAAGGAGCATGAGAATGAGAGGAATCCGCCGGATTCTCACAGCGGTGTGCTTTCGGATAGCGGTGGCGCTGTCCGCTCTCGTTCCCCTCTTCACGTCGGCCGCATCCGCACAGGCCCCTGCCCTCGTCTCGGGGATTCAGCCCTACCAGGTTTTTCCCTATAAGGGTTTCCGCGCGAACATCCCCTTCCACGCCAATGTACAGGGCAGCCTGACGTCCCTCGTGTCGGACAGCGGGACCGGCGAGGTCGTTGCGGAAGGAAGATGGGAGATCGCGCCGGACGCTCCGGCCACCTACGAGCTGCCCAAGGAGAAGGAAGTGGTCCGGCTGATTCGGACCTCGTCGCGCGACCTCGTCATCGCCAACGTGCCCATCAACTCCCGCAACGAATACAAGATCCGATTCACCTGCGGCGACCGGACGCTTGACGTGGACCACGTCCTGGTGGGCGAGATCTGGGTGGTGGGAGGAAGCGTCAACGCGTTTGGAGCGCCGGGACGAAAGCCCTCCGAGCCGGCGCCCTTTGTGCATTTGCTGCGGGACGGCGCGTGGAAGCCGGGCAAGGATCCGCTCTTTCCCTCGGATGAACCGCTGCCTCCACAGTGCGAACAGATCACGCAGTGGCTATCCGCCGCGCAGAGGTACTACCAGAACACCGGCATCCCCGTGGGGCTGATGGGATGGGCGGCGCCGGCTCTGGCGATGGCGGCGTGCTGGAACGACGAGGGCACGGAGATGCCGGTGTTCAAGTCCTTGATCGAAACACACGGCCGCGGCGCGTCCGCCTTTTTCTGGCAGCAGGGCGAACGCGACGCTCACCCCCAGGGTATCGCGGCTTACGGGGCGTATCTCAAATCCATCGCTTCGTGCGTGCGGCGCTACGCGGACAATCCCGACATGCTGATCGTGGTCCTTCAGTTGTCCTCGTACCAGGATACCAGGGGACTGCCTCCCACGCCCTACTTCGGCCGACTGCGGGATGCGCAGCGGCTCTTCTGCATGCAGGACCCCAAGAGCATTCTCGTGCCAACGATGCATCACGCCCTGCGGGATGCCTTCCGCCTGAGCGAGGACGGCGTGCGTTCGCTGGGCGGCCAGCTCGGCGAGGCGATGACGGAGGCGAAAGACAAGAAGCGGGCCGTGTGGCAGGGTCCGCGGCCCGTGTCGGCGGTCTTCGGCGATCCCGCTCGCCGCCAGATTGTCGTGCGCTTCGAGAACACCGAGGGCATTCTTGTGGAAAGGAAAAGCGAGAAGGACTGGATGGTGACCGACGCCAGGCACCTGGGATATGAAGAAGCGTTTGTGGAGGAGATACGGGACGACGTGGCCACCGTGCGCCTCAAGGGAGCCAGAAGCGGGCAGGTGCTGAGCGGGCCGAAGGAGGAGACCGTTCGCTTTAAGCTGGAGGATGGCGGCTTCATCGAGGTGATGCGCGTCTCGGCGCATGGCAAGCAGAGCGTGCGGCTGGAGCTGGCCGCTCCGGCGGCGGCGGGAACGCGTGTGTCTTATGGTTTGTGGGATAACGCGGCGGGCTCCGTGCGGGACGAGAGGGGCAAACACGCGGCGGCTTTCGCGGATCTTGCGGTGGAGGAGCCTCGATGAAGGGGAATAAGGGGGAGACATTTGCCCGGCTCGATGCTCCCGGCGCGCCGCTCGCCGCAAAAAATAAATTCACGATTCACTTTTTCATCTTGACAAGACCTATGGTCATTCGCGAAAAATGATATAGCTCATGTCGTTTGGTGAGCTGCGAGCGGGTTGTTCGCCGGAATGTTTTCTTCAGGGATCATCGGAACATCCGTTTTGGGCGCGAAAGCGCAGTCCGTTGTCCGGCAGACAGCCTCCAAGCAACTTAAGGGTGTGTGACAGTGTTGTCATCTACGAGGGAAGGGAGTGAACGAACTATGGCAGTCAAGAAAGCAGCGAAAAAGGCCGCAAGGAAGCCGGTGAAGAAAGCCGCGAGGAAAACGGCGAAGAAGACCGTGAAGAAAGCCGCGAGGAAACCGGCGAAGAAAGCCTGCAAGAAAGCCTGCAGGTAGGGCCACATTAAGAAGCGCGCTGGGGTGGAAGCAGCGCTTCGACCGCGGTAAGCGGGGCTTCGCGCAGCCACCCAAGATCTCCCTGAAGAAGTAAAGCGCCCGGATTCTCCGGGCGCTTTTTTTTGGACAATGCGATTTCCTTGTGGCACGATCCACATCAAAGCGCGGGCGCGCGGCCCCGGCGCCGGACCTCGCAAGTCCCCCATCCGCGCAGCCGCGCCACGGGAGGTTCGTGATGGCTGAAAAGGTGACCCGCTTTGGCGTTTCGGTCGAGTCCGAGCTTCTCGACCGATTTGACCGGATTCTCCGCCGCCGGCACTACACCAATCGTTCCCAGGCGATCCGCGATCTCATCCGCCACGAGCTGATCGGCAAAGAGTGGGAAGACTCGAATACGGAGGTGATCGGCACCGTCAGCATGGTGTACGACCATCATGTGCGGGGCCTTACGCAGCGCCTGGTTTCCCTGCAGCACGAATACACAGGGAAAATCGTTGCGGCAACGCACGTGCACATGGATCACCACAATTGCCTGGAAGTGCTGATCATGCGCGGCCGCGGCCGCGAGATCAGCGATCTCGTCAAACGCATCCGGAGCGTCAGAGGCGTCAAGCACGCCACCCTCTCGATGACCACCACGGGATCTCATCTGAAGTGAGCGGTCCAACGTTTGTAGTGCGGGCTTCAGCCCGTAAGTGAGCGGTCCAACGTTTGTAGTGCGGGCTTCAGCCCGTAAGTGAGCGGTCCAACGTTTGTAGTGCGGGCTTCAGCCCGTAAGTGAGCGGTCCAACGTTTGTAGTGCGGGCTTCAGCCCGTTACCTTCGCTTCGCATGGGACGGCAAGCATGCACGCATACCTCATTTCCCTCTCGCCCGGCCTCAAACTTGGGCTTACCCTGTTGAGCATCGTCCTTCTGATGCGCATTCGGGCGCCGATGGGCGTCGCCCTGCTTGCCGGCGCCGCCGCACTGGGCGCGCTCTTTCCCATGCCGCTCGGGGACTTCGGCCGCGCGGCGCTCAAAGGCATCCTCCAGGAAAAAACCATTCTGCTGATGGTGATTGTCGGTGGGCTCCTGACATTCTCGGGCAGCCTGAACACCACCGGCCAGATCCAGCGCATCATTGACGCCTTCACCAAGATGACGGGCAAGAGCCGGCTAACCCTCGTGACGTTCCCCGCCGTGATCGGACTCCTGCCCATGCCCGGCGGCGCGATCTTCTCCGCGCCCATGGTGGAAGCCGCCGTCAAGGACGCCCCGATCACGCCTAGCCGAACCACCGCGGCCAATTACTGGTTCCGCCACATCTGGGAGTACTGGTTCCCGCTTTATCCCGGCATCATTCTGTTTCTGACGCTCACCAGGGTCAACAGGGAGATGTTCATCCTCGCCCAGCTTCCCATGACTCTGTGCGCCCTGGCCCTTGGTTACGTGATTCTTCTGCGCGGCATCCAGCTGGGCGGGGAGCGGACCCGCGATTTCACCGCCGCGAACCTCCAGGTCTTCTTCAAAGAACTCATCCCTATCCTGCTGGTGGTCGGCTGCGTCCTGTTTCTTTCCACGATCCTGGATTTTGTTTTTGGCGCGGCGGGACCCGGTAAGACGTCCCCTGCGCAAGGGATTCCAGGGGGCGCGCACCCCTCCGCGCAGGTCCGCGACACTCTGGGCGTCGCCGTCCTCAAAGACATGCCCGTGGTGGCCGGGCTGCTCCTCGCCTTCGGATGGCTGTTTGTTTACCGGGGACTCACCTGGCGCGCCCTCGGGTCTCTCGCGGTGAAGAAGAACACCGCCGCCATGCTCTTCATGGTTCTCGGCGTCGTGATCTTCCAGTCCGTCCTGGACAACAGCACCGCGGTCAGCGACCTCAACCGGCAATTCGAGAGAAGCGGAGTGCCTCTTGTCGCCGTGGTGTGCGCCGTCCCCTTCATCTGCGGCCTGGTGATAGGAGTGGCGTTCGGGTTTGTCGGAGCCAGCTTCCCGCTGGTCATCGCGCTCCTCGCGTCCATGCCCGAAAGCGAGCGTCTGCCGTACTACTGCCTCGCGTACGTCATGGCTTACACGGGAATGATGCTGTCGCCGGTTCACATTTGCCTGATTGTCACCAACCAGTATTTCAAGTCGCACCTCGGGCGGGTCTACGGCTACTTGGTGCCGCTTTGTGTTCTCTCCGCGGGTTTCGGCGTGTTGCTCTTCCTTCTCTATCGCACGTTTTGAGGAGACTGGAGGCTGGAGGCTTGAGACTTGAGGCTGGAGGCTTGAGACTTGAGGCTGGAGACTTGAGACTTGAGGCTTTAGACTGTAGGCTGTAGAGTGTAGTCTTCAATCTGTAAGTTCGGATTCCAACCCCAAGCCTCAGGACTCAAGATTCAGGACTCAAGACTCCAGACTCAGGGTCTTCCAAAGAATCTGTGGGTAAAACAAGGATGAGTTTTTCGCTTTTCAACCAAGACACGGATTTGAGAAAAAGCCCCTCACCCTTCCCTCTCCCCCTGGAGAGGGAATTCTTTTCCCC
>Ga0315282_10004025_pt1 | contig 25914 bp, 26 predicted proteins | sample YL17G07_20_MG_FD_203693 | JGI IMG/M metagenome (GOLD analysis project Ga0315282, IMG submission 203693) | Sediment microbial communities from Yellowstone Lake, YNP, Wyoming, USA - YL17G07_20 | ecosystem: Environmental > Aquatic > Freshwater > Lake > Sediment | place: USA: Wyoming | collected... | reverse complement strand
CAGTTTCCCGGACTCGTGTACCGTCTCGCTTCGCCGAAGGTGGTCGTGCTTCTGTTCGGCAGTGGGAAGCTGGTGTGCACTGGCGCCCGAAAGCCGGAGGATGTCGAGATCGCAGTCGACAAGATTACACAAGAGCTGAAGGCCGCTGGCCTGCTTGCATAGACTGAGAGAGCAGGCCCATACGGGTTCCCATTCCGGACGACGAAGTTCGCGTGGACCCCTGCAAGGGGAGGAACATCGAGGAGTTCGCTCCTCATAGTCGCTCCCATAGCTGTTGCCTTTCTTTCCTCACGATGAGCCGGATTTGAATCGACTCATACTGGCTGAGATTCACTCAAAGCCTCGCAGAAATCGTGCACCAGAGGAGTTCAAATCTCTTCCCATCCCTTTTGAAGAGCTGAAGGCACAGCCTAGACCGAGTGATGGATCGTTCCACCTGCTAGCCAATTCTTAATGGCCATTTTCAACTGGTGGAGATCTTGGAACGCTAAATTAGTTATACTGCTAGGAGCATGCCGTTAAACTGTAAAACGGCAAGGTCGCGATGGGCATGGAGAAAAGCAAATCCAAATACGTAGGAGTGAGAATAACCGACCAACAAGCTTCAGTTCTGTCTCGATTGCAAAAGGATTCCAAATTGAGCAAAACGGAGATTCTGCTCCAAGGACTGGATTTCCTCGACGAGTTCTATAGCCTAGGACTGGACAAGCAGCCTCTGAGTGAGGAGCTGAGCGCCCTCGAAAATGAAGCACTTCACCATGCTGCAGAGCTCAAAAGGGTCAGAAGGCGAGAAGAAGCGATAAGGGAAATGGTTCAAGAGTTGCGCAATGTCGATGAAATTGTGGACAAGTATCAATGCGACAAGAGTGCAGTGATTCAGATACTTCTCGATATCCAAGCCGAGAATCATTGGCTTCCCAGACATGCATTGATGTGGGTTTCTGAAAGACTGGATATTCCAATGTCTCAAATCCTGCACCTCGCCACTTTCTACAAGGCGTTTTCTTTGAAACCGAGAGGGAAGCATCTCGTTACAGTTTGTCTCGGAACCGCTTGTCATGTCAGGGGTGGACCAAGGATCTTGGATCATGCAGAAAGGGTTCTGGGTATCAAAGCTGGAGAGACAACCGAAGATCTCAAGTTCACATTGGAGAGCGTCAATTGTCTGGGATGTTGTGCTCTAGGTCCTGTGATTGTTGTTGATGGCAATTATCATGGCAAGATGTCACCGTCCAACGTTGGGAAGATCCTGTCAAGCTGCACATAGGTGATAGAGATGAACAAATTGAAATCGGCGTCGGACTTGGAAGAACTCAGAAAACAGATACTGTCAAGAAGAGACCCCAAGAAGCCCTGCATCACTGTATGCTCGGGAACCGCTTGTCGAGCCACTGGTTGTGAAAAAGTCAGCGCCGCATTTCAAGGGGAGCTGAAGAAACAGAAACTAATGAACAAGGTGGATTTTAGGACAACCGGCTGTCCTGGGTTTTGCGAGAGGGGGCCCATCGTTGTCATTCAACCAGAAGGAATCTTCTATCAGGAAGTAGAGGCCAAAGATGTCGGAGAGATTGTTTCTGAGACGATCCTCAACAAGAGAGTCATCGACCGGCTTCTCTACACTGATCCGCAGACTGGACAGAAAGTCGTCCTTGAAAAGGAAGTCCCCTTCTACAAGAAGCAGAAACGCATTTTGTTGGATAGCAATTCATTGATTGACCCAGGCAAGATCGAGGACTACCTGGCCATCGGAGGCTACTCGGCTCTCTCAAAAGTGCTTTTCGAGATGAAGCCCGAGCAGGTAATCGATGTAATCAAGCAATCTGGTCTACGCGGGAGAGGGGGCGCAGGTTTCCCGACCGGTATCAAATGGGAAACTTGCCGTCGGACCAAAGGAGACACGAAATATGTGATCTGCAATGCTGACGAAGGCGACCCCGGCGCCTTCGCGAACCGAGGCTTGCTAGAGGGCAACCCGCAAAGCGTCCTCGAGGGAATGCTGATCGGTGCGTATGCGATAGGCTCCTCCGAGGGGTTCATCTACGTGCGCCAAGAGTATCCTCTGGCGGTGGAAAACGTAGCACTCGCGATTGAACAGGCAGAGGAGTACGGCCTCCTTGGCAAGAACATCCTCGGCTCTGGGTTCGACTTCAAGATAACGATCCACAGGGGCGCGGGCGCATTTGTTTCCGGTGAATCAAGCGCTCTGATGTCGGCGATAGAAGGGAAGGTCGGCGAACCTCGACCGAAATATGTCCATACTTCTGTCAAGGGCATATGGGATAGGCCAAGCTGTTTGAACAATGTGGAGACATGGGCGACTGTGCCGCCTATCATCACCAAGGGTGCAGATTGGTTCAACAGTATGGGTACGGAGAGAAGCAAAGGCACCAAGATCTTTTCTCTTGTGGGCAAGGTCAACAATACGGGACTGGTGGAAGTGCCGATGGGCATGACACTCCGAGAGATTATCACCGATATCGGCGGCGGAATTCCTAACGGCAAGAAATTCAAGGCTGTCCAAACGGGTGGTCCCTCGGGTGGTTGCATCCCTGAAAAGTTCCTTGATCTCCCAGTGGATTTTGACGAACTTGCGAAAGCGGGTTCAATTATGGGCTCAGGCGGTATGATTGTGATGGACGAGGATACATGCATGGTTGACACCGCCAAGTACTTCACCAATTTCCTGGCCGATGAATCCTGTGGGAAATGCATACCTTGTCGTGAGGGGCTAAGACAGATGCTCAAGATCTTAAATGCCGTAACTGCTGGAAAGGCCACACAAGATGATATCAAGCGTCTAGAAGAGCTCTCCGAAGTGGTTCGTGACGCCTCTCTATGTGCACTCGGTCAAACAGCTCCGAATCCTGTACTGAGCACACTCAGACACTTCAGAGATGAGTATGAAGCACACATCAAGGGGTCGTGCCCTGCGAAGGTCTGCAAGGAGCTCGTCACGTACTACATTGATCCCGAGAAGTGCCAAGCTTGTGGGCTCTGTCTCAAGAACTGCCCTGTGGGAGCGATCTCCGGCAAGAAAGAGGTCGTCCACGTGATCGATCCGGAGAAGTGCATCAAGTGCGATGCTTGTTTTGAGGTGTGCCCTGACAAGTTCAATGCTGTCGCCAAGATCTCTGGGGAGGCGGTACCACCAGCCGTCCCTCAGGGAACGAGAGTGAAAAAGAGAAGGTGATGAAAATGAACACTGTGACGTTGAAGATCGATGGAAAGGCTGTCAAAGCAGAAGAAGGAATGACAGTTCTTCAAGCAGCCAATAGTGCCGGGATTGACATTCCAACTCTGTGCTACCACGACAAACTGGAACCTTTTGGCGCGTGCAGATTTTGCATGGTGGAAGTCACAAAAGGCGGACGGTCGAAATTGGTGGCGTCCTGTTGCTACCCTGTCGAAGATGCGTTGATTGTAAGAACAGATTCGGAGAGGATAAACAGGATTCGCAAGGTGCTCCTCGAACTAATATTACCTCTGGCGCCTGTTGGCCCTCTTCTTGGTTTGGCGAAGAAATATGGTGTAAAGGAATCTCGATTTCCACTGGACAAGGGTGAGGAGCCATCTTATTGCATCCTTTGCGGCAGATGTGTCCGTTACTGTGCAGAAATCAAGAAGCTGAATGCCATTGGCTTCGTTGGTCGAGGGATAGATAGAATGGTAGCCTTGGTGCCAGGAATTGGCGATGAATGCGTTGCCTGCAGGGAATGCTATGAAGCAAGTATCTGTGAAGGCGGCAAGTTCGTCCCTTCTGCAGAGGAATTCGCATATCCTCTTCATCGAAGTTGGCCATTTTTCAAGAGCCCGCGTCGTCGCCAGACGCCGCATGATGACTGATTCGTCATCTGGTCTCAAGGATCCGCTGCGATCAATCAGATGCGCTCAACCGACGCATCAAAAACCCTGCGGTCGAATCAATGAGAGTGATACGCCTCCCCGCGCTTCAGCGTGTAGCAGATCACATCGAGCATCTTCCTGGCTGTGGCCAAGGTCGCCTTCTTCCTGCCTTTCGCCTGGTTCTTCCTCTCGAAGAACCTGGTCAGCTTCGAATCCTTCGCACATCAGACGCGGCTGTACGCCGCCTCGATCAACAGACATCTCAGCGTGGCGTTCCCGTGCTTGGATATCGGCCCCGTTCACTCCGTCTCTTCTGACTGACGTACTATGGGAGCCAGCCCTGCATAGGATGCCAGCCTCTCCGACGAGGAGAATCTGTTGATGTCCCCGATCTCCGCGACGAACGATGTAGCTACGACATCACCGATGCCGGGAATCGTCTTCAGCCTCTGGACGTCCTGATCGTCCTGACACATCTTCTTGAGGTCCTCGTCGACCTTCGCTGTCTTCGACTGGACCAGTTCCATCATGTCCAGGAGATCGCCCAGCTGGACGATGTTGAGGGACCTCAGCCATCTCATGTTCGGGGCTGTAGGGCGCGAGGACTCTTCTGTTGTCGGCCTTGGGATCATCAGTTCCTGAGAGCCACCAGATGTGCTCTACAGAATCTTTCGCGCGGGCCCTCCGCGCGTTGACCCACTCAGCGAGCGCCATCTGCTGCATCAAGTACGGGTTGAACATCACCTCCTGGGACCTCGCGGAGCGCATGCGGAAGGAGAAGTCGGTCCTAATCGTCCCTGGCGACCACTTCGGCATGGACGGCTACATTCGGATCGGAACTGGGCCACCGAAGGACTCCCTGGTGACGGGCCTGGATCGGGTCGACGAGCTCTTGCGTGAGCTGTAGGCGGGCAGGAAGAAGTAACGGTATCGTCATCTCCTTCAGTCGAAGCTACGCACCGCAGGTCAGTCAGTATCGGGATTCATCATCTTGGTACCAAGCTTTAACTATCCTCGTGGTCTCGGTGGTTCAATGCGCTGCTCCCATTGCGAGAAATGTTGCGAGGATACGCAGATGGAGCTCTGCAATACGGACATTGCGCGGCTGGAGCGCCGTGGCTATCAGAAAGACGATTTCTCCTGTCGGGGCGCCGACGGCATACCGAGGCTGCGAAACGTCAGGGCTCACTGTTTCTTCTATGACCGTGACCGGAAACGGTGCAAGGAATATGCGTCACGGCCGCTCGGCTGTGTCATCTATCCAGTCAACCTGACGCCTGAAGGCGAGGTCGTCATCGACGGCCTGTGCCCCGAGGCGGACACCTTGACGCGGGATGAGATTGAGAGCAAGGGCCGGCGCCTCCGCCTGCTGCTGGATACGATAGACCAGGAAGCGCGGGAGTCGACGCGATGGGGCTGATACCCCGAATGATTGAACTGGGGGTCTCTCGATGGTTCAAGAAACGGTATCCAAACCAATCCGGGTGCGTCATTCATCGGGGTGTGAAGCCTCTGCTGTTGACGCCTGCTTGATGTGTCAGGTGAAGGACATATTCCCCTTGGTAACCCTCATGTCAGAGCGTGTGCTGGCCAATCATAACAGGTGCGCCCAAATTGTTGAGGGATCCGTTCACCGTATCGGCCTGAACAGGTTCGAGCCCCAGGGCGCAGCGATACGATAGCATGTCGGTGACGTTATCCGGAGAAAATGGGCGCGCGTGCGAAAGATGCCATTGTGGGCTCATAGAGTATGTATGTGGAATAGTTAGTGGTTGAAGAGAAGGTCCCGCTCATAGGTGCAAAGAGGTAGTAGTCTCCCTCGTCGAGCATGCCGTTTCCTGAGACATCGCCTACCGTGCACATGACATCTAACGAACCAAGTCTCTGCGCGCCCAGATAGGCCTCGCACGACAAGCCTTGGTTGAGTGCTCCTGAACTCGGGTCCCAGCTCACGAATGTCATTCCATCCATGAGCCCGATTGACACGTTGTCCCAGCTGACGGGTTTCGTGAGGCTCTGGCAGGTCAGCTTCATACCATCGGGATCAGGCGCAACGGAAAAGCGCCCCGCAGGCGGCTCAGACTCGTACACAACGAGGCCTCTGTGCATTACGACCAAGTAGGTCATGCCAATCCAACCGGGATCGTACATTGTTCCTGTGGCATTCGTTCTTCCAACGATGAGCAGATACGTTCGAACCCCGCTGTCCTCCTGAGGTCTCTCAATTCCGTTCAGCTCGAAGAAATCCCCTCTGCTGAAGAGGCCATTGTTATCGGCATCACTGAAGGTGATACTGCCGTTCACAGATGTTGTTTTCGTCATGTTGTCGATCGAATCCAGCTTCCTTCCAAAGCCCCATCCTGACAGCACATCGACGTACTCGCTTGCGAAGCTCGAGGTCCCTGCAGAGAGCGAGCAATTCGCATTCGCCAATGTGACCGGGGGATACTGATCGAAGATTCTTACGTAGATCCCCCCAGTCGCTGTATCCTCCACCGAAAATACCATCCCACTGGTTACTGACACTGCATCCTCAACGGTCCCTATAGCGGGTAGAACGAACCAAGGAAAGTCGATCTGGGGAGAATACACATGACGCTCCTCGTTGCACGTCGCCCATTCAAAGTGGACCTCCATGCTCATTCTCTTGCCAATCTTGTAGGGCACGTCGCCCCAGACTACGAGTCTTATCTCAGAGAAGTTATTCAGAGTTAGAAACGACAAATCCCCTTGGGACGTCTTAATCGTCTCGATATTAGTGAACTTCCCGCCGACAGTGACGGTCTTCCCCGCAAGACTATGTGTGAATCCAGGACTGCCGATTGACGGGTCAGATATGACCTGCTTTGCCACATCATAAGTGGACCATTCTCTAACATATGTCGCCCACAAGAAAAGTCCCGATGCGAGAACCACCGGTACAACAATCATGATGACCAGGATCTTCCTCTGGATGGCCTTGGATGACTCGGACCCGTTGAGAACTGACGCAGGAGGTTTCTCATTGGTTTGTGGAGACAGAACACTAACGTCCGAAGACCCGCTGTCCTTTGGGATGGCCACCAAGTGTCCTCTCTCTACCATTTCGTTCCCTTGAATGACTATTGTCATCGAGGTATTTCAAAAAAGAGTTGATTGTAGGACCCGGATCCAAGGACTGAGGCCGTTCTCATGCCAACCGATGACATTCTCTTCGCTGTGCCAGGTGAAGGACATAAGCCCCTTTCTGTTCCCGTCTTGCGACGGTGATGACATTCGACTGTTGCACTCTACCCGCCGACGATGAGAGATCGATTCGGCCGTTTGAGCTTGCTCCAGTGGGGAGTCGCCGTTTCACCAAATCCCCGGGAGACTTCATCCACAATGGAATCATCACGTTATCCCGGGACTGTGTCGTTTCTGCGCCCTTGCCAGGACTCTCGCCCTGCTGTTCTGACAGCCCACTTTCTCATGGAGAGGGGACTTTCCTCAGCCGGTCCGCGATGAACGCGAACCTACCGTCAGTCATCCGCCTTCTCCTGGCAATCGGTTACTACGCCATTGCTCATACAAAAGTCTTTCCTCGCCCACAGAAAGGCGTCTATATCACGCGCGTGGGCGAGAAGACCTTCTTCACTGTCACATGGCCTGTGGTTGAATCGAGAAGAGCGGAACGACCTCGGTCCCCCTCTATGTCTTCGGCTACAATCCTGATTGGGAACTCCCTGAGGGCCTTTCGGGCTTCCTGCACGTTGAGTCTGCCGATGTTCGCGAACTGAACATTGAGGTTCTTGAACATCTGCGCTCCCCCAACGAGCTTCGCGATTATCCTATCCTTCGCCGCTCCGTTGAACGTCATCTCCTTGACGAGCTTTCGAGTCCCGGTATCCGCATATTTCTCCTCCAGGTCCACTTTTTGCGGTGCTTTCGGGAGAAGCACGTGCACCATCCCTCCGACCCTGGTCTGCGGGTCGTAGAGGATGACCGCAACGCAGGAGCCAAGCCCCAAGCAGGACAGCTGTTCAGGCGAGTGGCATACGGCCAGTTGGCCGATTCCCACAACGCGGGGCTCATTCATTGCTTTGACTCCATCCTGTCGAGGATGACCTTCAGTGTCTGATCCTCCGGGAGCATCAGGAAGTATCCTTCGAATTCCTTGTCGAGGGCTTTGAAGCATGTATGGACGGCGAGGACGGTGTCCACTTTCGCCCCGAGCGCTGCAAGTGGCATGTCGAGGACGGCCCCAAGGAGGTCCACCGTGGCATCCGGGGGTGCCGGGATCATGTCGATGTCGACCATCTTCGAGACGGCTACCAAATACCAGCAGAGGCAGATGTTGCCGACCTCCTTCAGACAGGACCTCTGAAGCTCGTTCAGCTTTGATAGGTCCACCTGCTCCTTTGTCAGGTGCTTGAGCAGCATGATGGCGGACTCGCTCGGGAGGACGACCAGGATCCCGCTCTTCATCGAGCCACATAGCTGCGTGTAAGTCCCGGCGACGATCTTCTCGGCACCACCGAGCCATTCAGGAACCTTGGACAGTGGCATGATGGTGCACGATGTGACGTCGTTCATGAGGTCGACGTCCAGCATCGTTCCGAGAGCCGTTGCCGCACTGCCCGCACCGATGTTGGCGAACTCCTTGATGATCTCCAATGCTCTGCCGGGCTTCTCATCTGTCATCGCACCTCAACCTCCGATTATGGATTCGACATCGAGTATTAACGCGATCTTTCCGCTTCCCAGGATGGTGCCTCCAGAAATACCCCGGACCCTCCGCAGCCTCTGGTCAAGCGACTTGACCACTATCTGCTGGTGGCCGATAAGCTCGTCCACCTCGAGCGCCGCGCGCCTGTCCCTGCTCTGTACGACGAGAGTGTTGATGCTGTCCTTTTCGACCTTCTCAAGACCGAAGAACTCGCGCATCCTAATCAGTGGGAGCACTTCTCCGCGGAGTTGCACGACTTCTCGACTCCTGATGAGCTTCACCTCGCTCATCTCGTATTTGTGGGTCTCGACTATCGTCCCCATGGGAACGGCGTAGGTCTGATCGTGAATTCCAATCAGCATCGCATCTATGATGGCAAGGGTGAATGGCAGCCAGAGCGAGAATGTCGTCCCCGCCCCCTTCGACGAGCTCACCATTATGCTTCCGCCGAGCTCCTCGACGCTCCTCTTGACCACATCCAATCCCACACCCCTTCCCGAGACATCGGTCACCTCGGTCTTCGTCGAGATGCCGGCCCTGAATAGCAGGTCGGTCAATTCTTTGCCTGACGCCGAATCAGCCTGCGACGCGTTCATCACACCCTTCGCAACTGCCGCACGCCTGACCGCATCGAAATCTATGCCTCTCCCATCGTCCGAGACCTCTATCAGGACATGGTCCTGCTGCTTGGATGCTACTATCCTGATCAGGCCCTTGGACCGTTTGCCGATCTTCGTCCTTTCCTCCACGGTCTCGATGCCGTGGTCCACGCAGTTCCTCAGAAGGTGCACCATCGGTTCCGCTATCTTGTCCGCAACGGTCCTGTCCAGTTCTATGTTGCCAGACTCGACGACAAGCTCGACCTCCTTGCCCTCGTTCTTCGCGATGTCCCTTACCATGCGGGGGAACCTGCTCATGACCATGTCCAACGGTATCATCCTGATCCCGAGAACCCTGGATTGGATGTCAGATGTGAGCTTGTCGATCAATGCGGATATTTCAAGGAGTTCATAGTCGTCGCGGGTCGAGGCCTTCTGCAGCAGCCTGCTTCTTCCGATGACAAGTTCACCCACATTGTCGAGCAGATCGTCCAACTTGTCCATGCCTACCTTCACCGTCTGGACGCGCGAGACCTCCGCTGTGACCGCGGCGGATGCTGGTTCCTGTCGTGCCATCTTCTGCCACTTCTCTCTCGAGACATCAGTTGGTCCAAAGAGCAGATGTTCGACGTCGCTCATTGCAACGACCCTTCTCAACGCCTCCTGGAGCTTATCTCCTGGCTGGAGGACGACGGTCAATTCCTCGAAGACCGGTTCCTTCTCTATCTCGACCTCCGTCGGGTTCGACTCGACGATCTCAGAGGATTTCGCAAGCTCCCTGATGATGACTATCGCCCTGGCCGACGGCAAGGAACAACGCCGGCCAAGCTTGACGACCACCGTGACGGTTTCTTTGGTGGGCTTCTGCCCGTGCTTATCGCTCTTCTCCACCCTTACGACCTCGGCCTTTTCAGTCGCGGGAACCGATCCTGCATCGCCGGGCTCCTCTTCGGAACGGACCGCGAGGACCGCCCTGAGCCCTCGGACCACTGCAGGCCTCTCCTGTGGCTGTTCGCCCTTCTCGACCGAGGCCACCATCACGTCGAGGGCGTCGAAGCCTTGGAACAACGCTTCTGAGATCTTGCCCGTTGGTACCAGGTATCCGTCCCTGATGGCGCCGAGCACGTTCTCGATCTCGTGCGCGGTGTCTTGAACGGCCTTGTACCCCATCATACCGGCCATGCCCTTTATCGTGTGAGCGGCCCTGAAGAGCTTGTCGACCAGTTCCTTGTTGCCGGGGTCGTTCTCGAGTTCAAGCAGCGAATCGTTCATGGCCCGCAGGCATTCGCCTGACTCGGATACGAACATCTTCGCATACTTGTTCATGTCTAGCTCTTTTGGCAACCCGACTCACTCCTCCAGGAATCTAACGATGTGCTCTGCGATGCTCTCGAGCGGGAGGATCTTGGAGGCGGCTCCTGCCTCGATCACCGAGCGGGGCATGCTGAACGCCAGCGAAGATTGCTCGTCCTGGACCAGCACCTCGCCTCCGACATCTCTGATGGCCTTTGCGCCGGCAGCGCCATCGGCGCCCATCCCGGTGAGGATTATCCCCATGGCGTTCGTTCCGAGGCAGTCCGCCGCGCTCTTGAACAGGATGTCGGCTGACGGCTTCACGAAATTGACGGGGGATTCATCGCTGAGCCTCATCAGAAGACTTGAGGCGCCTTTCCACGCGAGCTTGAGGTGCCTTCCCCCAGGCGCGAGGTACGCCATCCCTTTCTCGGCCCTCTGTTCATCGCCGGCCGGGACCACCCTCGGTCCATTCGCGGCCGATAGTCTCTTGGTGAGCGAGTTGGAGAACTCGGCAGGAATATGTTGGACGATGAATAGGGGTGCTGGAAGCTCCTTCGGCAAGGCAGCGAAAATCATCTCGAGGGCTCTGGGACCGCCTGTCGAAGCGGCAAAGACTATCCCCTTCACCTCCGGGGCGACCACTTTCCTAATCGCATTGAGCTTGTGAGGCAGCGGGGCGCTGGCCCTCTTCAGGACCTCCACTTTGACGCCGGCTGCCAGCTTGACGATCTCGACTATCTTGTCCTTGAAATTCACGATGTCTATCGAGACTGGTCCGCTTGGTTTGGAGATGAAATCCACAGCGCCGAACTCCAGGGCCCGGAGGGGCAGCTGGTCGTCGAACTTGTCCATCGCGCTGAGCATGACGACCCTGGTCGGGCTATCCCTCATTATCCTGCGCAGGGTCGCGAGCCCGTCCATCCTGGGCATCTGAATGTCCAGCAAGACAACATGCGGCGAGAGGGTCCTGGCCTTCTCAATGGCTTCGACTCCGTCCTTCGCGCTTCCAATGATCTCGATACCAGGGTCTGACTCGAGGATGTCCTTTAGAACGACGCGCATGTAGGCGCTGTCATCAACGATGAGGACCTTCACCTTGTCAGGCATCAGGCACCTCTCAGAGTTCCATCTGCAGGACAGCGTTCACGGACTCCAGCACATCGTCCGCCGTGAAGGGCTTGATAATGAAGTCTACCGCCCCAGCCTCGAGGGATCTCATCACCGTCTTCTGATGACCCAATGCTGAGATCATGATGATCTTCGCTTTCTTGTTGAACTCCTTGAGCCGTCTCACCGCGTCGATGCCATCCTTGTCGGGCATCACTATGTCCATCGTGATGACATCGGCCCCTTCGCGGACGAACCTCTCGAGTGCCTCGTCCGCGCTTCTAGCCTCGATGACCTTGTGCCCTCCGGCTTCGAGTATGTTCCTGAGCACTTTGCGCATGAATTCCGAATCGTCCACGACCAATATCTTAGGCATCCTTGCCACCTCCGCGACCAGCACTGTCCAGTTCGAGCACCTTCAGCGGGTCTATGAGCGTTATCAGTCTATCATCGTGCTTCGCTATCCCGAGGACGTACTGCGATTCTATCTCCCTCGCGATGTAGTCCGGCGCCTTCTCTATGGATTGGGCATCGATCCTTGCGACCTCGCTGACCTCATCGACCAAGAATCCCACAAGAGCGTCAGGACCATCAATGACGACTATCTTCGGGTTGCCTTCGTTCTTCTTCAGGGGCTCCATCCCGAACCTCGTGCGCAGGTTCACGACTGTCAGGAGCTTCCCCCTGAGGTTTATCACACCCTCTATGTGCGGAGCGCTCCTGTGAACCTTGGCTATGTCCTCCATGCTGTGGATCTCACGGACCACCGCGACGTCGAACCCATACTCTTCCTTGCCCAGCTTGAAGACGACGACCTGCCTCCCAGATTTCGACATCATCGTCCGTGGACCTCCTGGTCAGCCTGTTCTGTCGCTGGCGCCGCTCGATGTGGCCCCTGAGGGCGCCCCTTTGTCGACCTGCTTCGTTATCTCGTTCAGCTTGGCTGCGAGTTCTGCAAGCTCGTGCGCGGATGCGGTCATCTCCTCCATGCTCGCAGCCAGATTCTCGGTCGACACCGAAACGCCTTCTGCAGTCGTCGAGTTCTCCTTGGCGATTATGGCGACCTCGTCAAGCGACTTGGCCAGGCTCTCGGTCAGTGCCTTCTGTTCCTCCGTCGAGGCGCTGATCTCCTGGACCATGGCCGCCGTCTCCTCGACTGTCGCAGCGATGTCCTCCAAGGACTTCAGCGATTCTGAAATGGTGCTAGAGCTCTCGGTAGCATCCTTCATCGTGTTCTCCATCTTCTGAGTGGTCTCCTCGATATCTCGCTCGACCAGCTCTATCAACTGTTGGATCTGGTCGGCGGCCTTCCGGGAGCCTTCTGCGAGTTTCCTGACCTCGTCAGCCACGACAGCGAACCCGCGCCCCTGCTCTCCTGCCCTCGCGGCCTCGATGGCGGCGTTGAGCGATAGCAGGTTCGTCTGATGAGCGATGTTCGTGATGATGGAGACTATCTGAGAGATCTCCTTGGACTTCTTTGAGAGCTGCTTCATCGCATCGGCGGTCCCCTCGACGTTCTTCAGCAAGAAGTTCATCCTCTCGAGGGCGTGCTGGGCTGATTTGCTGCCGTTCTGGGCTACCTCGCTGGCGTTGGCCGACGCGCCTGCCGCGTTCTGGGCGCTCTGAACTACGTCGTAGATGGCCTTCGTCTGTTCGGTGAGCATTCTTACCATCTCATCGATCTTGATGGATTCGGATTGCGCTCCCTTCGATTCCTGAAGGACAGAGGTCGAGACCTGCTGCGTGCTCTGGGTCATCTGACCTACCGTCTCAGCCAGGGAGGACGAGGAATCTCTGAGGGATTCTGAGGCCATCCTTATCTCCTTGGTCAGCTTCGCGAGGCTGGACCTCATGTCCATGAACGCCGTGACGAGTTTCTTCAAGTCGCCCAAAGCCTCGATGTCTATCTCTCTGGTCAGGTCCCCTGCCGCGATCGCCCCTGCGCACTCCGTGAGCTCGATCAGAGGCTTGGATGTGTTATCAATGAGAAGGTTCATCGACCTGACCAGGTCTCCGACCTCGTCGTCGCCGGTGGGCACGTCTACATGGGTCCTGAAGTTCCCTTGGGAGATCGTCTTCGCCGCCTTGGAGACAGCTACGACGGGTTTCGTGATTCTGGAGGACAGGAAGAGCGAGAACACGCTGACCGTGGCCGCGACAGCCCCTACCGTGATGATCGAGTAGGTCATCGATCTGTCGACCGTTTCCTGGGTGACCTTGTCCATCAGAGCGGCCGCTTGCGAGTCGATGCTGATAAGATTCGCCATGTATGTGTTGATGGTCTCGATGTGCCCGGAAGCATTTTCTGCCGTGCCCCTAGCTTCAGTGGGTCGGAGTGTGTTCAGGAATTGGACCGCCAGTGTTGTGTCGCTCCCGTAGTTGTCCCACTCGCTGTTGATGCTAGCGAGTGTCTGGCTTTCCTGGGTTATGAGTGTCTCCTGTCCTTGGCTCTTGACTATGGCGTTCATGTCCGGAGCGACCTCGAGGGAATAGAACTTCGTGTAGTTTTTCAGGAACTGGGAGAAGCGATCCTGTTGGTCGATCATGTCAATAAGGTAGATCGGGGCGTCAGACTCTCCGAAACTCAGCACATACAACATGAACGATTCGTGGGCCGCGGTGAGGTCGTTCGATCCCTTCGCGATTTCAGCCACACCTTGCAGGGATTCGTTATGAAGGGTCTTGGCGTCACGCTTTATGTCGTTCAGCCCTTGGATCGAGATCGCGCTGATCACGAGTATCGGGATCAGTGACAGGCACAACATCCATGAAACGAGTTTCGTGGTCAGCTTCAACTTCAAAGCATCACCTAGCAGATCGTCTTCGGACAGCATTCGGGAGAGTCTTGCGACAAAGGCCGTCCTCGCAATTCGTAAAGAGTCATCTGGCCTTATTAATATATGTCGACCCTCTATTCAACTTTGATACCCAAGACTCAGAAGTGATATTAGGCCTGAACCGTCTATCCGATGACGAATGTCGCCTGACGAGGAGCAGTTCTTGATGCAGGTCATGAAGCACCTGTTCAAATCAAGGGGCATCGACATATCTGGCTACTCTGAAAGCTTCGTGATGCGGGCGATAAAGAAAAGGGTGGGCCGGACGTGCTCCCCCGACCACCCTGGCTACCTGAAGAGGTTGGTCCACAGCGAGGAGGAGACCAACGAGCTGCTGGGAGCGTTGTCCATCAATGTCACGGAGTTCTTCAGGGACAGAGGGGCGTTCGAAGCCTTCGAGAAGATGGCAATCAGGCCACTCCTAGAGTCCAAGGTCCAGAATGGCGCCCTGCTGAGGATATGGAGCGCTGGCTGTGCCACTGGTCAGGAGACCTATACGATTGCTATGTGTCTCGCGGAGGAGATGAAACACTTCGAGCCAGGTAAGCGCCCACTCGCATCCGTCCTCGGCACAGATATCTCCGAACTCGCGCTCGCGAAGGCGGAGTCCGGGATATACCCACGGGAGGAGGCCAAAGGGATACCCGAGAAGCTCCTGAACCTATATTTCGTGAGAAAGGGACAGGCCTTCGAGGCAGCCCCTTCGCTGACCAGATACGTCAGGTTCGCAAGGGAGAATCTGCTGGAAAAGCCAGGTTCGAAGTTCTTCGATGCGATCGTCTGCAGGAACGTTCTCATCTACTTCAACAGGGAGATGCATGAGGTCGTCGTTCAGAACCTATACGAATCTCTCAGGAAAGGCGGTTACCTCATGCTCGGCAGGACTGAGACGCTGATGGGGGCTCCAAGAAGCGCGTTCGAGGTGGTGGACCTCGAAAACAGGATTCTGAGGAAGCTGTGATATCGGCGCTTCAGGCGGTATCGTCTGACAGGCCCATGCCAAGTCCAGTCCTACTGATCGCAGAGCCCGAGTCCGTCATCTCATCGAGACCCATCAGTTCGTCCAGGCTGGGCACTTTGACGTCGTGCATGAATCCCTCGATCTTGCCATAGTTAGATGCCAGCTCGATGCGCAATCCGCTCTGTATCTCATCTATCTGCTCTGGGGTCAAGGTCCTGGAGATCATCTCCGCCAACGTGACCCCTTCTTTCTCAGCCTGACTCACGAGCTCTCCGACTTCCAATGCCGCCATCTTGATCCCATCCGAGCGTATGACAATCGTCAGACGATTATCGACTTACGCGATATATAAACCTTGTCCATAGGTTCCGGGTCCTTACTTCACGAGGTCGAGCCAGCTTGTGTAACGGACATCCTTCCCTCTGACTATGTCCAGGAACCTCGATTGCAGTGCCTTCGTCATCGGCCCAGGAGATCCATCGCCGACCAACCGTCGGTCGACTTCCCTGATCGGCGTGACCTCGGCTGCGGTCCCAGTGAAGAAGAGCTCGTCGGCCGCATAGAGCTCTGCGCGGCTGAAGTTCTGCTCAATCAGTTCGTACCCCATTTCCTTGGCCAGAACCATGATCGAATCCCTCGTTATGCCTGGAAGTATCCCGGCGTTGAGGGGAGGGGTCAGTATCTTGCCTTTCCTTACGAGGAATATGTTCTCACCGGAGCCCTCGGCGACCATGTGCAGCTCGTTGAGCATTATCGTCTCGTCGAACCCGTTGAGCTTCGCTTCCATCACCGCGAGCGCACCGTTCAGGTAGTCCCCGCACACCTTTGCTGTTGCTGGGACCATCCCGCTGCTGACCCTGTGCCAGGAAGATATCTGGACGCGTATCCCGTTCTTCAGCCCTTCGTCCCCGAGGTACGCGCCGAGCGGGAACGAGATGATGAAGGTCTCGATCGGATATCCAATCGGGTTGACCCCAATGCCCTGGACTCCGAAGAATGAGATGGGGCGAATGTAGCACGAATCCAGCTTGTTAGCCTTGACGGTCTCCTTCGTCGCGGCGCAGAGTTGATCAACGGTGTAGGGGATCCTGAGGTTGATGGCTTTTCCCGAGCTGTGGAACCTCTCCATGTGTTCCCTGAGCCTGAAGATGGCAGGTCCATTGCTCGTGCTGTAGCACCTGATCCCCTCGAAGGCTCCCGTGCCATAGTGCAGGCCATGCGACATCACGTGCACGGTCGCATCCTTCCAGTCGATGAGCTTCCCGTTCTTCCAGATCTTCTCTGTTGGCTGTATCTGCATGCCTATCCATCCTCGATGTGTCTACCCAGATTTGATGACTTTGTTCCTAAGCGTTCCGACTGTGTCCAGTTCGACTTCGACGACGTCCCCGGCACTCATCGGCGAGATGCCTGAGGGCGTGCCAGTCGGGATCAGATCGCCAGGTTCTAGCGTCATCACGGTGGAGATGTACTCGACCAGACTGGCATCGTCGAAGACCCGGTCTGATAACGGGGAATGCTGCACCACCTTCCCATTGAGCCTCGTCATGACCTTCGAAGGTGCAGTCGTCGATATGAACGGTCCTGTCGGCGCGAACGTGTCGAACCCCTTCGCTCTCGTCCAGTCGACATCTGTCTTCTGCAGGTCCCGGGCGGTGACGTCGTTGAAGCAAGTGTACCCGAAGATGTATCCGCTGCCGTTCCTGACATGGTTCGCCCTCTTTCCTATGACGATTGCGCTCTCGCCTTCGAAATCGACTCGTTGCGACACGGGGGGAAGGACAATGGAATCCCCTGGCCCGATCATTGCAGAGGAGGGCTTCGAGAATATGACCGGCGTTTGCGGCGGTTGAGAGCCCATCTCGCGGATGTGTCCTTTGTAGTTGAGGCCAATGCAGATGATCTTCGATGGCCGCTCGATGGGTGCGAGTACCTTCAATCCCGAGAGGCCGTGGACCTTGTCCGTCGTGCCCGGGCGCTTCTCCATGAACTCCAGCATCGAGGAAGCCTTGACCTCTCTCACTTCGTCACGTCTGACCTCACCTACGAAGGTTCTCCCCTTGACGGAGAACCTGCCGAACATCCTGCGTGAAGAGCCTTCGGACATGACTATACCGGCTCCTGTCCGTTCAGTCGAACATTTTTCGGATCTTCTTGCCGACGACCTCGATCCGGGACTTGGCGCCTTCCTTTCTCAGCCTGTTCAGGGTGGGCATTCCCGCATCACGCTCGGCGACCCACTCCTTGGCGAACTTGCCTGACTGGATGTCCTTCAGGGTCTTCTTCATGTTCTCTTCCACGTGTGCATCGATGATGATCGGACCTCGCGTCCTCCCGCCGTATTCGGCCGTGTTGGACACGCCATCCCACATGCCTTCGATGCCGCCCTTCTGGACCAGATCTATTATCAGCTTCAGTTCGTGCAGGACTTCGAAGTACGCGATCTCCGGCTGGTAGCCGGCCTCGACCAGGACCCCGAACGACTTCTTGATCAGCTCACTTGCGCCTCCGCAGAGATCGACCTGCTCTCCGAAGAGGTCGGTCTCCGTTTCTTCCTCGAACGTGGTCTCGATGACCCCTCTGGAGGTGGCCCCGAGGCCTTTTGCGATAGCCAGTGCGCACTGCTTCGCCTTGCCGGAGTGATCCTGGTGGATGGCAATCAATGCGGGAACGCCTATGCCCGCAAGGAAAGTCTCCCTGACGAGAGCCCCTGGGCCCTTTGGAGCCACCATGATGACATCCATGTCCTTCGGAGGCACGATGCGCTTGAAGTGTATGTTGAATCCGTGCGCGAAGTCCAAGACCATGCCTTTCCTCATGTTCGGTGCGACATGCTTGTCATAGACGTCCTTCTGGACCTCGTCTGGGATCAGCATCATCACGACGTCCGAGCTCTTCACCGCATCCGCGATGCTCATGATCTTCATCTTGTCGGCTTTGGCTCGCCTCCAGGTCTCGTCCTTGAGGGTGAGCCCGAGGACGACGTCGACCCCGCTGTCCCTCAGGTTCAGCGACTGTGCCCTTCCCTGTATCCCGTAACCCACGACTGCGATCCTCTTCCCCTTCAGGACTTTGAGGTCCGCGTCCTTGTTGTAGTATATCTTGGCCATTCTAGATCTCTCCTCTGATCAGATTGCGTTCATCGCCTGTATGTACCTTTCTGGCTTGCTCTTGCTCACGATCGCATCGACCTCTAGGACCGTGCCAGTGACCCTGCACACACCCTCCTTTCCGAAAAGCAGGGCATATGCCTCGTGCCTGTCATGATCGACCAGGTCCGCTTCGATGACCTCGTGGAGCGCGCGCACGTGCTCCAGCACGCTCAGAGCCCTCTCCTTGTCCTCGATCGAGAGCACTATCCGCGCCTTGTCGGGCATCTCGCACTTCCCGACCACGATGGTCTCGACATTGATCCTCTTCCTGTTGAACTCTCCCATGACCCGCTGCATCACACCTGGTTGGTCGTACACCAACAGCATCATGACTTCCATTCAGCACACCCCGTCGTTCCATTTGCATCTTCCCTTGATCCGGTCAGAGGACCCCTTCCCCGGCGGCAGCATCGGGAGCGCATCCTCCTCTGGATCGACTATGAAATCGAGCAGAATAGGGACCTCCGCCTTCACGCCCCTCTTTATTGCTTCTGCCACCTCGGATGGACGTTCGACCTTTATCGCCTCGGCTCCGTAGGCCTCTGCGAGCTTGACGAAATCCGGGTTCCTTCCGAACTTGGTGGCGATGTATCGCTCGCCATAGAACAGTTTCTGCCATTGCTTGACCATCCCCAGCCAACCGTTGTCCAGCAGTGCGATGACCACCGGGAGATCATTCTCCATCGCCGTCGCAAACTCCTGGGAGACCATCTGCAGGCTTCCGTCGCCCGCGATGTCCGCGACGACCCGGTCAGGAGCTGCGACCTTGGCTCCTAGTGCCGCGGGGAACCCGAAGCCCATGGTTCCCAGCCCTCCTGATGTGATGAATTGGCGCTTCCCGCAGCACTTGAAGAAGTGGAGGGCCCACATCTGGTTCTGACCCACCTCCGTCGTGATGATCGCATCTTCAGGCAAGTGTTTTGAGAGTTCGTATATGACCTTCTGCGGCTTCAGTGGCTCTGATGTGAGATCATAGTCGCAGGTGCACTGTTTGTTGAGCTCGAGTATCCTCTGTTTCCATGTTGCGGCCTTCTTCCTGTTCTGTAGCCCGGCTATGAGAGCTTGCACCACTGTCCATGCATCTCCCACCAGTCCTACCCTGCCCTTGACGTTCTTCCCGATCTCTGACGAATCAATGTCGACATGGACCACTTTGGTCTTGGCCCCGAACTCGCTCAGCTTCCCGGTCACGCGATCGCTGAACCGAGTGCCTATCGCCAGGAGGACATCGCAGTTGTTGAGCGCGTAGTTGGCCACCTGTCTGCCGTGCATTCCACAGACTCCGAGCACCAACGGATGGTCCTCGGGCACCGAGCCCTTTGCCATCAGGGTCGTCACAACGGGCGCCATCAGCAGCTCCGCGAGACGCATGATCTCCGGTCCGGCCTGCGACCATGCGACCCCACCGCCGACCATTATCGTCGGCCTCTCGGCCTTCTCCAGGAGCTTCAGGGAATCCAACAGCCCTGAGAGGTTCCGCTTGGGCTTCGGTACCCTGACCTCCTTTCTCATCTGCTCCTCGGTGATGTCGGCATTGAATATGTCGACTGGGATGTCTATGTGGACTGGACCGTACCTTCCGGTGGTGGCGATCAGGAAAGCCTTCTTGATCGTCTCTGGGAAGATCTTCGGGTCGGTCACCCGGAAATTGTGCTTCGTCACCGGCATCATGATGCTGAAGGCATCTGCCTCCTGGAACGCGTCGTTCCCAAGCACGGTCGTCGCCACCTGACCGGTGATGGCGACCATCGGGGACGAATCCATGAAAGCCGTTGCGACCCCTGTCACGAGGTTCGTCGCACCAGGTCCTGAGGTGGCGATGCATACTCCGGGTTTCTTGGATACCCGGGCGAATCCGTCCGCCATGTGCCCTGCGCACTGCTCGTGCCTGGCGAGTATGTGCCTGATGTTCGATTGCGCGAGCTCGTCGTAGAACTGAAGCAGGACTCCGCCTGGAATGCCGAACATCACCTTGACGTTCTGCTCTTCGAGCAACTCCACAGCGGCCCTGGCACCCTTCATCCTCTACTCACCTCTCAATTCGCCCGCACGGACATACCCCCAGAGGTTCCATGTCCACTACGGGCGCAAGTCCTGCAGGTCGATAAGGACCCCTAGCACGACGAGAATAGGTACCGAATCGCCTTGTCCAGCAGACTTGCGCATCGGTCCTCGCAATGGACCAGCGCATATTAAAAACTTGGCTGGGAGGAGCTGGATAGGTCGGTTTGCGCATATTTGTACATCATTTCGCGCTTCCGGGATGGCCTCTTCCAGTCAGCACCGCGACGAACAAGTGGTTCTTGGAATCGAGCTTCGATATCCCCCATAGGGCGCCAGCGGACGCAGGCAGGATGTCCAGTCCTTCCTCTTGCGATATCAACGCAGCCGCCTTCAGCAGATCCTCATCAGGGACCTCCATCCCGGATCCGTTCGATTCGGTAATCGCGGCTATTGCCTCCTCCCCGTCAGTGAGGAAGTTGCCGCACAGGGGCTCGTTCAGCTCGGTCTCGTGATAGCCTGGAACGTCCACTCTCACCTTGGCTCCGCAAACGATTCCGTGGATCGCAGAGTTGTTGTTCGAGCAGCCTAGCATCCTCGGTTTCATGCTCATTCCCCTGAACCCTTGCCAGATGCCAGATATGACCGCCCCGTTCCCCACTGGCACCGAAACCCAGTCGGGCGAGCGGCCCAGGGACTGGGCGATCTCCCTCGCGATGAATGCATAGGCGAAGCTGCACAGCTCCTTGTTGCCCCCGCCTGGGTTGGCATCGTACCAGTGCTTCTCGACTGCGTCCGCGGCCGACTTCCTAAGTGCGGCTTCGTAGTCCCCGTCGACGGAGACCACCTCCCCGCCCATGGCCTGGATGTCGCCTCTTCTTGGAGCTGCGAACCCACTCGGAATGTAGACCTTCGCCGCCATGTTGAGCTTGTCGGCGACGTAGGCTAGAGCAGCCCCGTAGTTCCCGCAACTCACTGCCGTGAGGGTTGTAAACCCCTTCATCCTGGCGTCAAGACAGTGGATCAAGGCCGCCCGGTCCTTGTGCGTTCCGGAAGGGTTCTCACCCTCGAGCTTGAGATGCAGTCGCCGTATCCCGAGCCTCTTCTCCAGCTTCTGCGCTCTGACGAGTGGGGTTTCCCCGATCTTCAGGGGTCTCATCTGCGTCTCATATTCGCGTATCAGCTCGAGGGGGATCAAGTTCCACCTGTCGTTCAGTTCAGACCGTGCGCCAGGATGTCTTTGTCAGCATTCTTGACTATCACGTCGAACTCGCGCGCAATCTCCTGGGGCACGGGCGCGACCACGTGTTCCTTCATGATCTTGGCCGCTTTCTCTCTGGCCCTGTCGACCACAGACTTCTTCCCGTCCGCTTCCCAGGCCTCGCCAGTTCTCCTGTCCGTGATGTCCGTCTTGAAATGCTCCTTGTTCAGCCATTGTAACGTGTGCCTCTCGGACAAGAAGCTTCCTCCCGGTCCGACCTTCTTGATGATGTCGATTGCGAGATGATCATCATCCACAGTTACTCCGAAAGCCAGGCGCGCCATGATCCGAGCCATCTCATCGTCTATGACCATCTGCTCATAGGACAGCATCGTCACATCGTCGAGCAATCCGAGCCCCGCGATCATGTCGCATCCCGCGTAGAACTGTGGCATCCCGCTCGTGACCTTCTCGTAGGCTGCCTGCGGTCCGGGCAGCTTGGCGGAAGTCACGATGCCCCCGCAGAGGATTGGAAACCCATAGTGGTGCGAAAGCTCGCCCGCCCCCGCCGATATGAGCGCCCGCTCGGGTCCTCCGCCCGCCCAGGTCATGGTCTTCATGTCGAAAGCCGCTCCGCCCGTGCCGTACATGAACGGCGAGCCTGGAGCGGCGAGCTGCGTGATCGTCAGTCCTGCGAGCACCTCCGCGTTGTTCACGACGATGGAGCCCGCAAGTGTGACCGGACCGGTTATCCCTGCCTGAGGCATTCCATAGAAGCATATCGGTACGCCGGCCCTCGCCAGCTCGAGCGCACCTTCCGTCGAACCCCCGTCCAGCTGCAGCGGCGAGAACGGGCAGTGCATCGACGAGAAGATGGGCCGCCTCCTGAGCTGCTTCTCCCCTCCTGCAAGCGCCGCACCAAGCTGAACAAGCCATCTAGCTTCTCTCTTGTGGCTGGTGGTCTCGACTTGGACATGCTTCTCGATGCTCATCAAAGCGACCTTGAGGTCGACCACGTGCCTGACATGACCGGGTACGTCCTGGGATGATACACATGGCCAGAAGATGTGTGCCGAGTCGAGCGCGTTCGCGACCTTCCCTACCATGGCGAGATCGGTGCTTGTTGACGTCCTTCTCTTGCCGGTCTCGAAATCCATGACGGCGACCCCGTTGCCATCGGTGGTGCAGTACACCCTCCTGCCGTCAAGGACAACATCGTACTTTGGGCTCCTTGCGCAGAGCGTGATGTTCTTCTTCGCCTTCTTGATCGACTCCTCGACGAGGTTTCCAGGAATCTTCGCGCCGCTCGTCTTGTAGTCCACTGTGCAACCTGCGTCATCCAGCAGCTTCAGGCATTCCTTGCTGATGACCCTGATGCCAGCGTTCTCCAGCACATCCAGCGTTCCCCAGTGCAGTGATTTCAGGTCGCTCTCATCGAACATGCGGAACACGACTTTCCCTTTGGGAAACCCTATCATCTTCTCGCTCTCCTCTTCCGCACGAGTCAGCAACCTCGCCGTCGTGGGTCCTATCTGAAACCTGGAATTGAAACCAAGTATTTAGGTGATGGGACGCTTTTCCCAGAAATTGATTTCAGGGAAGATTTCGCAATATACAGCCCCATGGAGGGCAGGTAGGTTTGGCCAAACACCTCAGACAATGGGATGAAACATGCCATCCCGAAAGGCTTTAATCGAGAGACGCTTATGGTCGCCTCCAGCGCTCAATGCGGGGGTAGCCAAGCCCGGTCAACGGCGCCAGATTGAGGGTCTGGTCTCGCAGGAGTCCTTGAGTTCAAATCTCAGCCCCCGCACCACATTTCTTCAGAATACCCCTGTCGGGCAGAGGGGGCGCGGGAGGCGTCCGGAAGCTCATCGATGGGACTCATCGATCGGTTTCCCGACCAGCCTCCTCAGCACATGATCCGTGAAAGTCTTCGAACCATGTCTTCCGCCCAGGTCATAGGTTAGGTGCCCGCTCGCGTAAGTGTCTGAGACGGCTCGTTCGACGGCCCTGGATGCATCATTGAACCCCAGATGTCTGAGCATCATCGCCCCGGCAAGGATCGTCGCAGTAGGGTTGGCGATCCCCTTGCCAGCGATATCGGGCGCAGAGCCGTGGGTCGGCTCGAAAACCGAATGCTTGGGTCCCATGTTCCCTGAAGGCGCGAATCCGAGCCCTCCTGCGACGCCGGCTGCCACATCGGATAAGATGTCTCCGTACAGGTTGAGAGTGACTATCACATCGAACGCATCAGGTTCGTTTACGAGCTTCATGGCCGCGGAATCGACCAGCTGCTCTTCCTTCATCAGGTGCCCTTGGTGCCGTTCCATGAGATCCCTGAACGCTTGAAGGAAGAGTCCATCCGATGCCCTCAAGACATTCGCCTTGTGAACGCAGCAGAGCCTCTTCCTGCCGTTCTCGACCGAATATCTGATTGCAAATGAGACTATGCGTTCTGACGCCCTCCGAGTCACTCTCCTCAGCGTGGTGACCCCCTCGTCATCGAAGATCTCTCTCTGGGTGTACATTCCCTCGGAGTTCTCCCGGATGATGATGACATCTATCGCGGAGCGTCCATGAACGGACACGAGGCTCCTGACTGGTCTCACGTTGGCGAACAGGTCCAGCTCCTTTCTGAATGTCAGGACAGGGGACGTGTAATCGCTCCCTTCCGATGAGGTGACCGCCCCGAATAGGCAGCTGTCACAGCTCTTCATGAGGTCGAAGGTCTCGTCGGGGAGATAGCTCCCATGCTTCTCTTTCGCCACCTGGCCGATATCCGCATAGATGAAATCCAGCTGGTCGGTGGCATGCTTCAGAACATCGACCGCGCAGGCGACGACTTCTGGACCGATCCCATCTCCCGGAAGGACACAGATGCGTTTCATACAACTCCCTCAGAGCAGACATCCCATTTCAATGGGAGGAGGAATTGGAGCATCAAGCATATATCCCACCCCAGTCCATATATTTTCGGTACTGCGTGGGCCGCCAACCTCGGTTGGCAAGACACTATCAATGGGAGAAAGACGGTTGAAGTGCTCACACTACCAATACTTGCTCCTACGGGCAAGTCGTCAGCGATGACGGGGCGGATAAGATGTCTGTGAAGCCTTCCTGCGGGAGTAGGCTGCTGATACCGAGACGGTATCTGAGGGGCGACATCCCCAAAGTCAACCAGCCGATCGTACCGTGCCATGATGTCAGGCCTGAAACTTGATGGAGCATAGTTACAAGCCACCCATTTCAATGAGTGGTAGTTGACAGGAGCGCAATCTCACTCTTGCACGAGCTTCGCGAAATCGACGAAGTGCTTCTCGATCCGCGCTATCCTCTTTCGGCTGTCGTGGATGTCCTTGTCGATCTTGGCGGTCATCGTGCGGAGCTCTTCCACCAGGTTTTCGCCCTCCTTCTCCAGCTCACCCAACTTCGCATCATGCGATAGCGCCTTCGCAGTGTGTTCTCCGATCCTCTTCTCGAGGTCCGCCTGGCGCTCCTTTTCAGCCGTCTTCGAGAAGTAGTTCTCCACCTTGGAGTTCAGCATGGTCAGTATGTTCGAGACTTTCTCGAGCTGTTTTTCGATGCGCTCAATCCGGTCCTGCAGATCGGCCAACTTGCTGGATGCTTCGGGGGCCGATGCGAGCTTCTCTATCTCGAACATCCGGCTCTCGAACATCTCGAGCTTGTTCTCGGTGTCAGCGAGATTCTTGATCCCCTCTGAGATGTCCTCCAGGAGCTCCTTCTCCGGGAACTCGATCGTGACGGTCTGCCCACCCGGGACGTAGGCCTTCATCGACTGAAGTGTCGCGATGGCGTCGACCGTTGGGAAGCTGCCCTTGAGCCTGGTCTCGAGGTTCCTGAGCCCATCCATGGTCTCAGTCCCCTTGTATATCCCCTCTTTCAACCATACATTCAACTTGACCATCTTGGAGACGTTCTCTATGATCATCTCAAGCTCTGCCCCGGCTTTGCCGAGCTCGGACTTGTCGAGGAGCCTCAGGTCCCTCAGGGCGTCCTTCTTGCCCCTCTTGTTCCAATCCCCTAGGGAGCGCCCTTCGAACGGGTAGAATCCGGAGAAGTGGTCGACCCCCTTGACCACAATCTCCTGGACCTCGTCCCAATCCTTCGCCCCACCCTCCACCTGCAGCTCGGTGGCCGTGTTGAAGACCATGCAGATGCACCCGTTCGGGAGAATGTACGACCTTATCCGGTATGGTCCTTCCTGAG
>Ga0315282_10004024_pt1 | contig 25921 bp, 25 predicted proteins | sample YL17G07_20_MG_FD_203693 | JGI IMG/M metagenome (GOLD analysis project Ga0315282, IMG submission 203693) | Sediment microbial communities from Yellowstone Lake, YNP, Wyoming, USA - YL17G07_20 | ecosystem: Environmental > Aquatic > Freshwater > Lake > Sediment | place: USA: Wyoming | collected... | reverse complement strand
CGGCCGGTGATTACCACTTGGGCTCCCTGCTTAAGCGCTTCCAGCATGGATTCCGAACCGATGTAGGCGTTGGCGGCTACGATCCGGTCGGCGATTCTGTCGATATCCTCTTCTCCGGTATCCAAATTTTTAAACTTGACCCCCTGCTTGCGGACCTCGGCCAAGCGGGGGAAAACATCGTCGCCGGTGACGATGCCGATCTTCAGCCCCTTGATGCCCAATTCCTTGGCCACCCGGGCGACCTCCTCGGCCCCCTGTTCCGGGTTGGCTCCTCCCCCATTGGTCAGCACTTTGATGCCCTTTTCCATGCAGGTTGGCAGGATGGCCCTCATCCAGGGGATGAGGTCGGGGATATACCCCCTCTTGGGGTCCTTATTTTTCATTCGCTGTAGGATGGAGAGGGTCAGCTCTGCCAAATGGTCAAAGCCGATGTACTGGATGTCGCCCCTCTTGACGAGTTCGACTGCCGGGTCTAACATATCCCCCCAGGAAGCCGAACCACAACCCAAGCGGATCTTCTTCATTTCATGACCTCCTTTGGCCAGAAGAAAGGGAGCCCGCAAGACCCTTCTCTCTGGCGATGCAATAACCCACTGTCCGGCAAAAATCCTCTTGACATGATTTGAACAATAGTTTAAAAATTGAATATCATTTCAAAAAATATTTGTCAAGCTAATTTTTGACTCGTTAGACTATTTTTACCTCAATGGAAACTGCGAGGCATGATAACCCTAAGAATAACCCCTGACCCCGGCCGGCAAGGGGTCTCGGGACAAGCGGGCTTTGCCCAAAACGGCTCGTTTTCTCCTCTGGGCAGAGAGCCTTTCCCGGTTTTTTTAAGGACCGCCAAAAAAAACCTTGACAGGATTTGAATAATAATTTAAAAAGTTGCTATCATTTTAAAAATTATTTGTCAAGATAAATTTTGACTCCATGGATAAATTTTAGATGGGTATTTATTTAAATGAAAAAGATCAATAAAAATAACCCATCGACCCCGAAGACCTTCCGGGAAATCCGCTACGAAGAAAAAAAGGACGCCATCGTCAAGAGTGCCAGCAAGGCTTTTGGGCGGAAGGGATTCGGTTCGGCCACCATCGAGGAGATTGCCAATGAGATGAAGATGACCAAGGGAAGCCTCTATTATTATTTCAAGACCAAAGAAGAGCTTCTCTACGAGGCCCACCTTCTCTCCCTGAAAGCCGTGGTCGAAAAAATCACTCAGATCAACGCAACCTCCGACCCGCCAGACGTCAAGCTGGGCAAGGCCGTCTTCGAGCACGTGGAACTCCTGGCCCGCGACTTCGAAGGAGCCTTCCTCCTGCAGCAGGAATATATCCTCCCCGAACCCTATAAAAAGGAAGTGATGGCCCTGCGGAACCTTTATGAATCCCAGTTCATCCGGATCATCGAGGAGGGGGTGAAGGCTAAAAACTTTTCCGCGAAAAATGTGAAAATGGCCGCCTTCTGCATGCTCGGGGCGATCAACTGGTTCTTGCGCTGGTATTCCTCTTCGGGACCCTTGAAGCCCGAAGAAATCGCCGAGGATTTTGTCGACTTCTTCTTTAACGGGCTTTTGATAAAAAAATCCCCAACCCAAGGAGAACGGAATGGACATCAACGAAGTGCTGGAAGAAGAAAAAATAATTCGTGAAAATGCCCGCAAGTTTGTAACCCGGGAGATGAAACCCCTGGCGGATGAAATGGAGGAAAACGGGGGCTTTCGCCGGGAACTTCTGAAAAAGACAGGGGAGGCCGGCTTTATTACCCCTTTTATCTCCGAAGAATACGGGGGCAGCGGGGGAACCTATATCCATTATGCCATCATCCATGAGGAAATGGCCATGGTCAGCCCGGGGTATGCCATGTCAGTCACCGGCACCGGATTGCTTTTCGGGCACAATCTTTATAAGGCGGGGCTCCCCGAACAGAAGGAAAAATATCTGCCGGGGATCTGCTCGGGCGAGAAGATTGGCTGCTGGGCCCTCACCGAGCCCAATGTGGGGTCCGATGCCCTTTCCATCGAGTGCTTTTACCGCAAAGACGGCGATAAATATATCATCAACGGAACCAAGACCTTCATTACCAATGCTCCCGTAGCCGATTATCTTCTCGTCTTTACCAAGCATGAAGATTACAAGGGGAAAAAGGGGATGAAGGGAGGAACGGCCTTCCTCCTGGAACGGGGCATGGAGGGTCTGACCACCGGAGAGTCTCTGAAAAAAATGGGCATGAATGCCTCCCCGACCGGGGAGATTTTTTTAAATGATGTGGTGGTAGACCGATCCCAGATTATGGGCGAAGAAGGAATGGCCTTTTATTACATGATGAAAAATCTGGACGTCGAACGGGTCCTGGGGGCTCCTACCAGCCTGGGCATTGCCCAATCCTGCCTGGACCGGGCCGTGGAATATTCTAAACAGAGGGTCCAGTTTGGCAAACCGATATGTGAGCACCAGATGGTGCGAGAAAAAATCGCCGAAATGGCCGCGTCCGTGGAGCTGGCCCGGATGTATACTTTTCACGTCCTGCGTCTGGCCGAAAGCGGACGGCCGATCACCAAAGAGGCGGCCATCTCCAAATTCTTCGCCACGACCACCGGAACCCGCGTGGCCCTGGACGCCATCCAGATCATGGGCGGGTATGGATACATGAAAGAGTACTTCGTCGAACGGTTGATGCGCGATGCCAAGCTGATGGAGATCGGCGGCGGGACCAATGAAATTCTGAAGCTCATCATATCCAGAGAAGTTTTGCGGTAATACCCGGGAAGGGGGGAGGAAATCATGGAAAATCTCATGGGCACCGTTGACCTTCTCATCAAACGGAACGTCTACCGCTATCCCGACAAGGTCGCTTCCATTTACGGGGAAGAGCGGCTCACCTATGGCGATTTGAATAAAAGGATCAACGGGCTGATCCACGGACTCGCGGCCCTGGGCATTGAAAAAGGGGACCGGGTGGCAATCTTTTCGCACAATCACGGCCGGTATCTGGAATTCCTCTTCGGGGCGGCCAAAGGAGGCTTTGCCCTCTGTACGATTAATTGCATGTTGAAAGAAAAAGAACTAATTTACATCCTCCAGGATTCCGGGTCCAAGGCGATCATCTACCATCCCCAGTATCACGAACTCATCCAGAGCGCGGCCGGGCAGTGCCCGGAGCTGAAATTTAAAATCGCCTTCGACGGGCCGCCGGCCGGGGGCCTCGACTATGAAAAGATGGTCGCCTCTTCCCCCCAGGACGAGCCCGATGTCCGGATTGATCCCGACGACTTACTTCTGCTCGTCTATACGAGCGGGACAACCGGCAAACCCAAAGGGGTGATGCTGACCCACTATAATATTTTCTTCAATGCCCTGGACTCTGTCACGGGGGTCGAGCTCAAGCAGACCACCATGGACCTGATTGTCCTGCCTCTTTTCCACGTGGCGGCCAGCGTTCTCCAGGCCTACGGAACCCTCTATATCGGCGGAACCAATTTGGTTCTGAGCCGATTTGATCCCCGGGAATTCCTGGAGACCATCGAGCGGGAAAAGGTGGACTTCACCTTTGTAGTGCCCACGATGCTTTTCCGGATTCTTGAACTCCCCGACGTGAAAAAGTATGACCTGAGCAGCATGAGAATGCTGGGCTACGGGGCCGCCCCCATGCCCTATGACCGGCTCAAAAAATCCATCGAGGTTTTCGGGAAGGTGCTCTTCCAGGGCTATGGCCTTACTGAAACCTCGGCCAACATCTGCGTCTTCCGGCCAGAGGACCATCTCCTGGAGGGCAGCGAAGCCCAGTTGAAGCGCCTCCGGGCCTGCGGCAGGGAACACAGCAACCACCTGCTGAGGGTGGTCAATGAAAAGAACCAAGAAGTCGCCCCCGGGGAAGTGGGCGAGATTGTGATCAAGAGCCCCAGTGTGATGAAAGGATACTGGAAGAATCCCGAAGCCACCACCAAAGTGATCGTGGACGGGTGGTTCCATAGCGGGGACATGGCCACGACCGATGAGGAGCATTACCTTTACATCGTCGACCGCAAGAATGACATGATCATAAGCGGAGGGGAAAACATCTACCCGAAGGAACTGGAGGACTTTCTTTTCTCCCATCCGGCCATCCTGGAAGCGGCGGTAATCGGCGTCCCCCATCCGGATTGGGGCGAGGTCCCCAAAGGATTTGTGGTGCTGCGAGAGGGGATGACGGCGACCGAAGAAGAATTGATTCAGTTCTGCAAGAAGAATCTTGCCGGCTATAAATGTCCAAAGTCTTTCGTCTTTTTAAAAGATTTACCCAAAACCGCCAGTGGTAAGATCACCCGGGCAGCCCTCAAGGAAAAATATGGCAGGGGAATTCCCCCGTGACCCCGGGACCGGGAAAAATCCTCACAATTAAAAATATAGAATTGGGGAGAGGTCCACATGGCCGATGATTTTAAGGATAGAGTGGCCCTGATAACCGGCGCATCCGGGGGAATCGGCCTAACTGTTGTCAGGTCTCTGGCTATCCGGGGGTCCATCGTCCTGGCTGCAGATATTGACCGCCAGGCAATCGAAACCACGTCCCGGAATCTCCTGCAGGAGGGCCGTAAAGTCTTCCCTGCTTTGGTGGATGTAACTTCTAAGAAAAGCGTTCAGGATACTATCTCTCAGGTTGAAGGTACCTACGGCCGGATCGATTTCCTGGTGAACGCTGCAGGAATCAACCGCAGTGGGCCCTGGCTGGACCTCAAGGAAGAGGACTGGGATGCGGTCATCAACGTGAACTTGAAGGGGACGTTCCTCTGCTGCCAGGCGGTGATTCCAGCAATGCGGAAACAACAGTACGGGCGGATCGTGAACTTCGCTTCCACCTTTGGCTTTGACAACCCAAGATATTTCGGCGTCTATAACGTTTCCAAGGCCGGGATCATCAGCCTTACGGAATCCCTGGCGAAGGAAGAAGCCCGGCAGAATATCCGGGTGAACGCGGTAGCCCCGGGCTCGATCGACGCCGGCATGACCTACCAGACCATCAACTGGGGTCCGCAGATGAAGGAACGGGTGTGTAAGATGACCCCCATGGGCCGGATGGGAAAGCCGGAGGAAGTGGCCGACTGCGTCTCTTTTCTTCTGTCCGATCAGGCAGAATTCATCACCGGCCAGGTTATCAGGGTGTCCGGGGGTTACGTCATGCCCTAATGAACGTTTCTCTGGACCCTGAGAAACGGCCCGCCCTTGGAGGAACCAGCAGAGAAAAGGTTGGGGATGACCATGATTATCGACATCCATACCCATATTTTCCCGGATAAGATTGCGGAGGCGGTCCTGGCATATCTTGAGGCCGAGATTGGACTTCCGGGCAGAGCCCTCGGGACGGAAAATGATCTCCGTGACCACATTGCCGGATCGGGAACGGACCTGGCCGTTGTTCTGGGCGTGGCCACGGAAGCGCGCCTGGTCAAAAAGACAAACGATTGGTTGCTCGCCAAGCGAGACGATCGGTTCCAGCTCTTTGGAGCAATCCATCCTGACTTCGAGGACTGGCCTCAGGAACTGGAGAGACTCAAAAAGGAAGGGGTCAGGGGGATAAAAATCAATTGCCTTACCCAGAAAATCCGCCCCGATGACCCCAAGATGTACCCGATTTACGAGAAGGCAGCCTCCGAAGGTTTGGTAATTCTCTTTCATGCGGGAGGGTCCTTCAAAAATAGGGGAAATCCTGGGGAAGTCCTCGGCTCTCCCGAACGGATTGCCAAAGTTCTCGACGCCTTCCCCGGGATGAAGGTCATCGCCGCCCATTTCGGTGGAAACCAGGTCCTGGAGCAAATGAAGATTCACCTCCTCGGAAGGGAAGTTTACTTTGACACCTCTTATCCTCCCGACCTGTGGAACCTGGCCCCGGAAGAAGTCCTCTCCATCATCCGGGCCCACGGGGTTGACAGGATGCTTTTTGGGACGGATTACCCCTGGGAGACCCAGACCCGCTGCCTCCAATACATCCGCAGCCTTCCTTTAACCGAGGAGGAGAAGCAAAAGATCCTGGGGGAAAATGCCCGCAGGCTGTTATCTTAAGACGAGCTAACCCCTCAAATTTAATCAAGGAAGGAGTCTCCATGGAATTTGTGTTGAGCCTGATTAACGAAGAGCAAAAAATGTTGCGGGATACGGTTGTCAAGCTCTGTCAGGGCAAGCTCAAGGAACTGGATGAAAAAGCCGGGGAAACAAATGTAGTCAACCGGGAAATCCTCAAGTTTTTGGGCGAGCAGGGTATCCTGGGACTCACTGTGCCGGGAAAGTACGGGCCGGGCCCGCAGCAGATGTCCCTGGTTTCCTTCTGCCTCGTCCGGGAAGAACTGTCCCGTACCTGCCCCAATGCCGAGCTGATCCTTACCATGCAGGGCTTAGGCGCTGGCCCCATAGTCGTCGCCGGCACCGAGGAACAGAAACAGAAGTATCTTCCTCCTGTGGCCTCGGGTGACAGCATCATTACCTTTGCCCTCACCGAGCCAAGCGGGGGAACGGATGCCGCCGCCATCCTGTCCCGGGCGGAACGGCGGGGAGATGTATACGTGCTGAACGGGAGTAAGACGTTCATCTCCATGGCCCCGGATGCCAGTGTCTACTCCGTGTTTGCCAAGACCGACCCCGGAAAAGGGTCGAAAGGAATCACGGCCTTCATCGTGGAAAAGGGCTTCCCGGGTTTTATCCCCGGTGAACGCCTGGACCTGATTGCCGCCCATCCAATCGGCTCCCTTTACTTTGAGGACTGCCAAATCCCCATTGCCAACCGGCTGGGAGAAGAAGGAGAGGGCTTTAAAATTGCCATGCAGACCCTGGATTTCTTCCGCACGACAGTAGGGGCCTGCGCAGTGGGGCTGGCCCAGGCGGCCCTCGACGAAGCCCTCAGCTATGCTAAAAAACGGATCGCTTTTGGCCAGCCGATCTCCAAGTTTCAGCTGATTCAATCGAAACTCGCAGGAATGGCCATGAAAATCAGCGCGGCCAGGCTCCTGGTTTTCCGCTCCGCCTTTCTAAGGGATGGGGGCAAGAAAAATATAACCCGGGAGTCGGCCATGGCCAAACTCTACTCCACGGAGATCGCCCAGGAAGTGATCGACCAAGCCGTCCAGATCCATGGAGGTTACGGCGTCTGTAAAGGATATCTGGTGGAAAAGCTGTACCGCGAGATTCGCGCCCTCCGGATTTACGAGGGAACTTCCGAGATCCAGCACCTGGTCATCGCCGGCCAGTTGCTGAGGGATTAGCTCCGAGACCGGAGAAACAGACGTTGCCTGCGAATAATACTTTTCCCGCTAATTGTAGAGACGTCCCGGTGGGACGTCTCTACGGACCGCCCGAGAGGCCATAGAAAAAGAGGTGGGACATGTCAGAGTATCAGACGATTCTGTTTGAGAAAAAAGAAGGGGTGGCGGTCATCACGATGAACCGCCCCGAGACCTTGAACGCCCTGGAGGTGCTGCTGGAGAGGGAATTGTTACAGGCCTTGAGATCCTGTTTTGAGGATGAAGAGGCCCGGGCCGTGCTTCTTACGGGCGCGGGGAGGGCTTTTTCCTCGGGGGGCGACATGAAAAAGATGGAGAAAGGCCTGGAAATATTCGAGGGGAAATCCTGGGTGGAGGATGGCGGTAACCTTGGGGAGGCGATCACTCTGCTCCCCAAACCCGTAGTGGCCGCGGTCAATGGACCGGCTGTAGGCGGAGGGGCCAACCTGGCTCTATTCTGCGATTTCGTCATCGCCTCGGAGAAGGCCTTCTTCTCCCAGATCTTCGCTCAGGTTGGGTTGATTCCAGACGCGGGGGGCCACTGGATCCTTCCCCGCCTCGTGGGCTACCGAAAAGCCATTGAATTGATCTTTTCGGCAGAGAGGACCGATGCCCGACGGGCATTGGAGCTCGGGCTCATCAATAAAGTGGTTCCCGCCGGGACGCTGATGGAAGAAGCCTTCTCCCTGGCCAAAAAGCTTGCCCAGGGGCCCACCCGGGCTTTTGGGTTAACCAAGGCCATTCTGCGTAAATCCTTCTCGTCTGACCTTAAAGAGATTCTGGAGATGGAGGCGTTAAGCCAGAGCCTGACCTTTGCCACCCGCGACCACCGGGAGGCAGTTCAGGCTTTCCGGCAGAAACGGCCCCCGAATTTCCAGGGCAAGTGAAGAGGGAAGGCTTAAGCTTAAATCAAGATCATCCTGAACATTAGGAGGATTAGGTCATGTCCATTCAAGATTTGATCGGAAAGGAAATTCCCCCGTTCGACATTCCCATCGGAAGGGGAAAGATCAGAGAATTCGCCAGGGCCATCGGCGATGAAAATCCCATTTATCATGACGCCGCCTGCGCCAGGAAAAGCCCCTTCGGCGCAACCCTCGCCCCCCCCACGTTCACGACCACCAAACTCTTCTGGCAGACCGGGGGAACCACCGCGGATATTCCCGACCTGGACTATCGCTTCGTCCTCCATGGAGAAGAAGAATATGAATACTTCAAACCGGTCGTGGCCGGGGACGTCTTGACGGGAACGGGGAAAATCGCCGAGTCTTACGAGAAAGCCGGGAAACGGGGCGGGAAAATGATCTTCGTCGTCTTCGAGTTCACCTTTCATAACCAAAAAGGGGAGAAAGTCCTTCTTTCCCGCTCCACAATGATCCAGACCGGGGGTGTGGTTAAAAATTAGGAGGTTTCAGGATGGAAAAGAAAGTCCTCTATTTCGAAGATGTGCGGGAAGGGGACGAGGCCCCTCCCGTGGTCATGGCCAACATCACCCGCACCCAGATCGTCAAGTACGCCGGCGCCTCCGGGGACTTCAACCCGATCCACCACGATGAGCTCTACGCCATCCGCGCGGGCAATGATCGGGTCTTTGCCATGGGCATGATGACCGCTGGCTTCCTCAGCCACATGGTCACGGACTGGGTAGGAGACGGGAACTTGAGGAAGTACAGGATCCGCTTCGCCACCCGGGTCTGGCCCGGGGACACCATCACCTGCAAGGGGAAAATCACCCGCAAATACACCCGGGATGGGAAGAGCTACATAGAGGCCGATGTCTTTGCCGAGAACCAGAACTCGGAGAAAGCTATCATCGGCACCACCGTGGCCGAGCTTCCCTCCAGGACTGCTCCTTGAGTGCCCTGAGCTGATTTTTGCATCTGTCTTCGGAAACGATTGGCTAAGATTTCTCCGGAATTCTGTCAGGATACCTCACCGAGGTCTTTCCTCTTCGGTCTGTCAACAGCCCGGCTCCCCAGGGTTGCCGCAACAGCTTTGAAAATTTTTAATTTTGGTCCAGTTATTCCTCATGAGAAGCCAGGCCTTCTGTGACCAGGGCATATCCAAGCCCAGATTCGTAAAGAAGGACCGTGGGCTCGGCCTTATTTTTTTCCCCTCTTTATCGCTCATAACGGGTTTCCCCCTTTTGGAAGAGAAGAATAGGATCGGAAATTTCTCTTACTTCAATAATCCTACTGAAAAGGCTAACAGGAATTGTCCTGCGTAATATAAGGGCAGCCCGATTAGCCGATTTCGGTATGCCTCTTGAATGAATTTGTCCCGGGCGACGAATAGGTCCGAGAAATAAAAAGAACCAGCTCCCACCAGGATAAACGCCCTTGCGGATAGATTCAGAGGAGATTCCCGGAAAACCGCCCAGGCCCCGGAAAGCATTACCGTGATCACCAAAATATAAATCAATACGGGGAAAAGCATCGACTTTAAATAGGGACGCAGCCAGAAAAATATAGCGGCACTGATCAGGAAAATGGCCAAGGTCCCCGAAGAAATCCAGTGGGAGACTTCTGATAGAGATAAAAAACTGAGGATGTAAAGGATATGGCCCACCAAGAAGGCCACCAGACCCATCTGAAACATTCTTTCCCCCGGCAGAGCCAGGAAAACATCCCCCATCAGGCACAAAATCAAACCTGCAATTAAATAATGATAATAAGCGGGGTCTTCCTGGGGCTGCAGAAAAGCAGTTAAAACAAAGAGCAACGAAAGGATAGATTTCGTGATCAGAATCGCTTTGGCATTCTGCCTTTTTTCAGAATAGAGAAGAGCGCTCAGGAGAATCACGGCGAAAAGGGGAATCAGTAGACTCATCTGAAAATTATTGCCTCGCCTCCAGGATTTTCTGAATACAAAGTCTTACCCAGGGAATCATTTAAATAATTTTCTTATCCCGAAGCCCTTGAATTTCTGATGGATGGAAACCTAATAACTCGGTGAGGATCTGCTCGCTGTGTTCGCCCAGGGCAGGAGGAGGCATAAAACGCCCCTTTTCAACCCGGGACATCTTGATGGGATTACCCAGGAGTTTCATCTTCTCCCCCGAGCGGTGGATTGTCTCCACCACCATGTCCCTGGAAAGGGTCTGCGGGTCGTTCAGGGCCATATCCACTGTATTGATCGGCCCAACCGGAACCTTTCCCTCCAGGATCTCCAGCCATTCCTGGCCGCCCTTTTGCAAGAAAGCCTCTTCCAGAATGGCGTATAGTGCATCTTTGTTCTTCAGCCGGTCAGCCCGGGTGCGGAACCGGGAATCAGAGGCCAGTTCTTGATGGCCCACGCCCTCGCATAAAGCCAGGAAAAATTTATCCGTATTGGCATCGATGACGATGTCAAAAGTCTTGGTTTTAAAGGCCCGGATCGGAATGGCCGAGACATGCCCGGAGCCCACCGGCCGGGCGACCTCCCCGGCGAAGAGGTAATACAGCCCGCGGTAGATGAGAAGGGAGGTCTGGCAGTCGAGGAGGCTGATGTCAACCCGCTGCCCGGCGCCGGTCTTCTCCCTTTGATAGAGCGCCGCCATAACCCCGTGGGCAGCGAACAGGCCTCCTGCGAGGTCGCCCATGGGAGCCCCCATGCGCACGGGCATTTGCTCGGGTTCGCCGGTGTAGCTCATGATTCCGCCCCGGGCCTGGATGATCAGGTCGAAAGCCGGACGGTCTTTGAACGGGCCGGTCTGCCCGTAGCCCGAGACCGAGCAGCAAATGATCCGGGGGTTGATTCTCTTCAACGTCTCATAATCAACCTTCAGTTTTTCCAAAACCCCCGGCCGGAAATTATCATAAACGACATCGGATAACCGGACCAGGCGGTAAAAGATCTCCAAACCTTCCCTAACCTTCAAATCCAGGGTCATGGACTTCTTATTGCGGTTGATGCTGATGAAATAAACGCTCTCTCCATGGAAGAAGTGCGGCGGCATTCCCCGCCCGATGTCCCCCTCGCCCGGCTTTTCAATCTTAATCACTTCTGCGCCCAGGTCGGTTAGAATCATCGTACCGTAAGGCCCGGCCAATAGCTGCGATAGGTCCAATATGCGAATGCCCGAGAGCGGCGCGCTCATTTTCAGGATCCTTTCTCCGATAACACTTCGCCTCTCTTCCGGAAAACCTGCACGCGGATGAACTGCTCGATCTCCCCCAGGGTGGAGTGAACCGGGAAGACTCCGTCGACCCCTTGAGATTTCAGCAACGGGATATCCTCCCGGGGGATGATCCCCCCCACTATAATTAGGAGGTCTTTGATTCCTTGCTCCCCTAACGCCTCCATCAATTCCTGGCTCAATTCGAGATGGGAGCCGGAAAGGATGGACAGCCCCAGAACGTCCACGTCCTCCTGGATGGCCGCGCCAATGATCTGTTCAATGCTCTGTCGCAAGCCAGTGTAGATGACCTCCATTCCTGCATCCCGCAGCCTCTGGACCACAACCTTGGCCCCCACATCGTGGCCATCCAACCCCGGCTTGGCAATTAAAACCCTTATGGGTCTCTTCTTTTCCATTCCGAATTCCCCCAATTATTCCCGCAGAGGACCCGGAGAACGCAGAGCCAAAATGTGCCAGAATGATATCCAAACAAAGTAATGCGTTGGTCTTCCAATTTGGCTTGGGAATTTCTCTCTGCGCGCTCTACGGGGACCGCAAATGGTTCCTGATTAAACCGTCCGCGGCTCTTTGTATTCTCCAAATACCTGTTTCAGGGTTGAGGTTATCTCTCCGATGGTCGCCCGGGCTTCCACAGCCGGGAAGAGGACCGGGAAAATGTTCTCCCTTTTTTCTGCGGCCCGGCGAAGGGCTGAAAGGCTTTCCTGGACTTTTTGGGAATCCCGGTTGGCTTTTGCCGCTTTCAGCCTGGCGATCTGAGCATCCCGGATCTTCGGATCTGATCGGTAGACCTCGATCGGCTTCTCTTCTTCTTTGGAAGTGAAGCGATTGACCCCCACCAGCACTTTCTCCCCGCGGGAGACCTTTTCCTGAAGTTCGTAGCTCTGCCTGGCCAACTCTCTCTGCAGGGTACCCTCTTCGATTGCTTTGACGATGCCCCCCCGCCTTTCGAATTCGGCCATGGTCCTGCGCATCTTCTCTCCCATCTGATTGGTCAGCGATTCCACGTAATAGGAACCGGCCAGAGGGTCCACTGTATCGGTCACGCCCGTCTCATAAGCCAATATCTGCTGCACCCGAAGGGCGGTGCGGATCGCCAGATCCGTAGGGATGGCGTAGGCTTCATCGAAACAGGCCATGTTCAGGGAGCGCGTCCCGGCCAGGACCGCGGCCAGGGCAAAGTAGGCGCCCCGGGTGATGTTGTTCAACGGCTCCGCCACGGTCATTCCCCCGCCCAGCGCCCCGGTGGAGAACTTCAGACGCATGGACTCAGGGTTCACCGCTCCATATCGATCCTTCATGATCCTGGCCCAGAGCCGCCGCCCGGCCCGCAGCTTGGCCACGTCTTCGAAGAGATGAAAATTTCTCCCGCCCACGGCCATGTGGAATACAATTAGGGGAGCCACCCGGTCGATGGGGTATCCCCTCTGCAGCACCTCATCAATATAGGCTAAGGCATTGAGGAACGGCAGGGATACCGACTGTTCGGCGTTGGCCCCATATTCGCAGAGGTGCGTCGCTGAAACGCTGACCGGGTTGAAACGGGGGGTATTGTTCAGACAATATTCAATGGTATCGGCAATCAAGCGCATCGATGGCCTGGGCGGAAAGATCCAGGTCCCCCGGGCCACATATTCTTTCAGGATGTCATTCTGGACCGTTCCCCGCAGTTTATCGGGTTCGACTCCCTGTTTCTTCGCCACCAGGACATACATGGCCAGGATGACTGCCGCGGTGGAGTTGATGGTGAAGGAGGTGCTCAGCCGGTCCAGCGGGATGCCCGTAAAAACCCGCTCCATGTCGTCAAGAGTATCTATGGCGACCCCTAACTTACCCACATCATGGCGGGCGAGGGGATCGTCCGAATCCAGGCCCAGTTGAGTGGGAAGGTCGAAGGCCAAACTCAACCCGGTCTGCCCGCTCTTGAGAAGGAACTTGAACCGCTCGTTGGTCTCCTCGCTCGTGGCCATTCCGGCATAGGGACGCATGGTCCAGAGCTGGCTGCGGTACATGGTGGGATAAATGCCCCGGGTGAAAGGGTAGCTCCCCGGATCCCCTAACTCTCGCGAATAATCGAACCCTTCCAGGTCCTCCGGGCTGTGAAAAATTTTCACCGGCTCACCAAAACTCGTTTGTACCTCCCGCCAGCCTTTCGTCTTTTCATCACCCTCTGCGGGGATTTCTGCCTTTTTCGTTCCCCCATCCGCCATGTCCATCTTCTTTCCTCCCTCCCGATCAAAAGGCCAGCTGAATTCTTTTCTGGATTATATTATGAGCATAGAGACGCGATATTGGGGGTCTCTACTCTTTGAACGTTCCTGCCTTCCCTGCAGATCAGATCATTGCTAGGGCAAGCCGATGTAACCCGGTTCTATTGCAGGCGATTTCGCAGAGTTCCGATTCCTTCCACAGCCACCTCCACCACGTCCCCGGGCCTCATCGGGCCGACGCCTTTGGGTGTTCCCGTGCTGATCAGGTCTCCGGGAAAAAGGGTCATGCCCTGCGAGATGTAATGAACTAAGAAGGACACGGGAAACACAAGGTTACGAGTATGGCCTTCCTGCACTAATTTTCCATTAAGATAGGTCCGAACAGTCAGGCTCGACGGGTCAAGACCGGTGGCAACGCACGGCCCGCAGGGGGCAAAAGTATCAAATCCCTTGGCCCGGGTGAGTTGGCCTTGAAGCTTGGTCAAATTCCTCTCGGTCACATCATTGAAGCAGGTGTATCCAAGGACGTGATCCAACGCCTCCTCCTGGGAAACATCCTTGATCTGGTCTTTGATGACCAAGGCCAGCTCTCCTTCATAATCGACCCGCTGGGCAACCCGCGGGTAAAGGATAGGATCATCCGGCCCGATGAGGGTTGTCGACGGCTTGATGAAAAGACTCGGGAACTCCGGGAGCTTATCGCCAAGTTCTTCGACATGATCGCGATAATTCAGGCCGACGCATAATATTTTGGAGGGCTCGACGGGAGGAAGAAGGCGAACTTCGGAAATTTTATGCCTCACCGGCGTCTCCCGGAATTCTCCAAAAATCGACCCCGATATTTCCCGGATGAAATTTTCTTCCCAAAGGGCATAGCCGCTATGATCCTCGAATTGATAGCGGACGAATTTCATCTTTCCTCCTTTTATCCTGAGAGAGATTTAGCGGAAGACTTTTTCACTCCTTGCGGTTAGAGGGATGGGCCGGGGATAGGTTCGCAGGCTCCAGACAAAACACCCTGAAAGGAAAAACCCAAGGATGGCCATCAGGAAAGGAGCGGTATAGCTTGAAGTCAAATCAAAAAGAAAGCCTCCCATCCAGGAGCCCAGCGCCCCGCCAAAGGCCAGGCCCATCTCGACCACGCCAAAAATGGACGCAAAACGTGGGCCGGAAAAAAGGTCTCCGGTCAGCGATGGGAAAAGGGTGACCACGCCTCCATAACCAAAAGCGAAGCAGACGGCGAACAAAAAAACCGGGGCCGGCGAGGAAAACAGCTTCAAAGAAATCAACACGGAGACACCTAAGATCAGAAGGCTGATGCTCAGAAGGAAGGGTTTCTCCCGGCCGAGGCGGTCCGAAAGATGGCCCATGGTAACCTTGCCAAAACAATTCAGGATGCCAATGAAACCGTAAATCGAGGCCGCGGTCATCCCGCTGAAGCCGATGTCCACTAAGTGGGCGACGTGATGAACAAGAATCGTGAAGATGCCGAAGCCCGTCAGGAAGGAAGCTCCTGCAAGAAGGTGGAGAGGACGTGCCCGGAGCATATCGGATAAAGGACCCCCGGGAGGAGCCGCAGGCCCTGCTGTACCGTCCCCTTTTCTTTCCCCGCCGAATTCCTCTTTTTTGTGAAACCTGAAAAACCCCTGTAAAGGGCGGGCGGGGTCTGGTTTTTCCCGCACAAGAAACAGGGCCATCGGCAAGGTCATCCCCACAGCCAGCCCACCAAAAATATGAAAGGCCACCCGCCATCCGCTCCAGGAAATGAGCACCTGGGCCAGAGGGGCAAAAATCAGGATTCCCAGCCCCACGCCGGCAAAGCTCAAACCCACCGCCACTCCTCGATTCTTCTGAAACCAGCGGACCATCAGGGAAGAGATCGGGACGACTCCCACCAAAGCGACTCCGAAGGCCAGGAGGACTCCTAAAAAAAGATAGAGGTGCCACACGGCCGAAATGAATCCGATGCTGAAGAACCCCAGGGAAAAAACCATGGAACCCAGAACCATGACTTTGCGCGAGCCCAGCCGGTCCGCCCAGCTCCCCACCAGGGGCGAGATCAGGCCCGACAGGATCAGGTTCAAAGAAAAGGCCCCGCTGATGGCTCCCCGGCTCCAGGAAAATTCCTTCAGAATGGCCACGAAGAAGACCGAGAAGGAAAAGCGCATCCCGTAACCAATGGACATGAGAAACAGGCAGGCAAGGACCACGACCCAGCCGTAATAAATCCCCTTGCTCTGCCCGCTTTCCGGCGATGAAAAATCTCCCCGAATCATAAGGGCATCATTATCAGACAACTCCCCCATAATCAAGAAAATTGGTAGGATTTTTTTTGCACGGTATGATTTTCAACTTTCATCGTGCTATAATAAATAAAAATTTTTCTTGCCCGCACTTTCACCAGGAAGAAGAAGCTCCACCTCATCGCCATGGATACCCACGGGCGCAGCAGCCTGAGCTGCCGGGTCCTGGGAGCTGGGCCGATAGAGTCCTGAGCTGTGCGGTGCCCCGGTCATGCTGTCCCGGGTCTCTAAAATATAGATGGGAGGTTTTCATGGCCAAGATTCCGGTGGTCAACCAAGATGAATGCATCAGCTGCGGGCTTTGCGTCGACACATGTCCGGAGGTCTTCCGACTGAATGATCAGGACATCTCCGAAGTATACGACCCCACGGGGGCTCCCGAGGAAAAGATTCAGGAAGCCATTGACAGTTGCCCGGTCCAGTGCATTCATTGGAAAGAATGACCGGTGATAGGCCTCCCTGATTTTCAGGAATATCCTTTGTCGAACGGCCTTCGCATTCTCGTGGCGGAAGTGCATTCCTTGCCCGTTATCTCCTACCAGGTTCACTTTGCGGCCGGCTCGCGGTATGAAAAGCCGGGCATTACCGGGATTACCCATCTCTTCGAACACATGATGTTCAAGGGGTCTAAAGAACTGGGCCCGGAGGAGTTTTCCCGGATCATCCAGGCCAACGGCGGAACGCTCAACGCCTTCACCACGACGGACAACACTTCTTATTACGAGAACCTCCCCGCCGATAAGTTAGAGCTGGCCGTACGGCTGGAGGCCGAGCGGCTGGAAAACCTGCGGCTCACCGAGGAAAACCTGGAAGCCGAACGGCAAGTGGTCCGCAGCGAACGCAAACTTCGCTCGGTGAATAGCCCTTTTGGACTGATCGTCGAGCAGCTCTTTGCCCTGGCTTATGAACAACACCCTTACCGCTGGCCGGTCATAGGCTGGGATAGCGACCTGCGAAACCTGACCCTCGAGGATTGCCGGGAGTACTACCGCGTCCATTATGCTCCCAATAAGGCCGTAGTCGTGATCGTCGGGGATGTGGATGCCGGGGAGGCTGCTAAAATCGTGGAGAGATATTACGGCCACCTAACCTCCCAGCCCCCCCCGCGCCTGACGATTACCCCGGAGAAGCCCCAGCGGGGGGAAAAGCGGGCGGTCTTCAAGAAAATTTCCCAGGTAGCCTCCTTTTTCGCGGCCTTCCACATTCCGGGGATTACGCATCCCGACCTGTTTCCCTTGCAGATTCTCTGCATGGCCCTGTCCACAGGTCGGTCTTCCCGATTTTATGAAAAATTTGAAAAGCCCGGAAAAGCTGTCGAGGCGCGGGCGGAGATGGGATATCCTCCCTTCTTCTCCATGGACCCGGGTCTGCTCCAGATTTACGCCATCGCTTCGCCGTCCGTTTCCTTAGAAGCCCTGGAACAGGAGGTCTGGGAGGAAGTGGAAGCCCTGCGCCGCGAACCGCTTTCCCCGGAGGATCTGGCCAAGGTCAAAAAGCAGGTCCGCTCAGCCTTTCTCCAGGGTCTGCAGACTCTTTTCTTCCAGGGCCTGCTCGCCGGACTCTATCAGGTGCGCGCCGGGGACTTCCGCCTTTTTTATTCGGTCTATCCCCAGTACGAATCCGTGACAGCGGAAGATGTCCTCAGAGTCGCCCGGACGTACCTTCGCCCGGAAAACCGCACCGTAGTCCAGCTCCATCCGGTAAGCCAGAAGGAGCATGAAGACTTAGGGGAGGTAGAATGAGCGCCGGGAACAAATCCAGGCCTTTTTCCCTGCCGGTGGTTCATTCGTACGTCCTGCCGGGAGGCCCAAAGGTATATGCCGTCCCCCGGCCGGAGCTTCCCCTGATCAGCATCCATCTGATGATCCCCCGTGGCGCAGAAGCCGACCCCCAAGGAAAAGCGGGCCTGTCCAACCTTGCGGCGGAGATGCTCACCCTGGGTACGACAAAACGTTCCGCCTCCCAGCTCGCCGTGCAGGTAGATGCCCTGGGAGCGACTCTCGCGGCCCGTTCTGATTGGGATGCCACGTATCTCCACCTTTCCGGGTTGAGCGAAGATTTCGAAGTCCTTATGGGTTTGCTCGTCGAGATCCTCACCCAGCTGGCTTTCTTGCCTGAAGAGTTCGAAGAACTGAGGCGCCGGCAGATCGCCGCCCTAATACAACAGAAGGATGAATCCCAGATCATTGCCGATGAGCGCTTCGAGGAAGCTCTCTTCCAGGGGACCCCCTACGACCATCCGGTATATGGGTCGCTGAATTCGCTCCCGGACCTTTCCTGCGAGGAAGTCAAGGAATTTTTCGAGGGCAGCTTTTGTCCGGAAGGAAGCCTTCTGGTGATTTTGGGGGATGTGAAAGCAGAGACCTGCTTTCGCTGGGCGGAAGTTAACTTTCCTGCAGGGGGGCAAGGGAAAAGATGGGAAACGGGGGAATTCTCTGCGCTTCCCGTCGCCGGAGTAAAAACCCTTTTGATCGACCGCCCTGACCTGACCCAGAGCCAGATTCGCCTGGGGCATATCGGGATTGCCCACTCGCACCCCGATTATTTCTCCTTTGAAGTCATGAACTACATCCTGGGCGCGGGCGGCTTTTCTTCCCGTCTGATGCAGAGAATTCGCTCCCAATTGGGTTATACCTACGGCATCCGCGGCTCTCTCGAGCCCCGAAAACGCCCGGGGCCCTTTACCATCTCGACCTTTACGCCCACGGAAACCACTTACCCATGCGTCCAGGAAATTTTTTCGGTGGTCAAAACCTTCATGGCTCAAGGCGCTACGGATCGGGAGCGGGAGGAAGCGGTCAACTTCCTCACCGGGAGCTACCCCATGAAATTTGAGACTCGCTCTCAGGTCGCCCAGAAGATCCTTCAGGCTGAACTCCATGGCCTGGGGCTGGAATATCTTTCGGCGTACCCTAAGAGGATATCGGCAGTAACCCTCGAGGAAATAGCCCGCACGGCCCGCACGCACCTTCATCCCCAGAGGATGTTAGCCGTGGTCGTCGGCCGGGCGGAGAAATTCCGCAGGGCGTTTGAAGAGCTGGGTCCTGTGGAAATGGTGTCCTGAGCCAGGAAGGCTCATCCAGCAAAAAAATGAAAGGAGGACGGGAAAATGGCGGTGAAGAAAGCAGTGGCGAAAAAAGCAGTGGGGAAAAAGGCCGTGGCCAAGAAAAAAACCAAGGTCGGGGAGGCTTACGCCTGCGAGGTTTGCGGCCTGGCTGTCACGGTGGATACGGATTGCGGCTGCGTGGATGCCTGCGATATCATCTGCTGCGAGACCCCCATGAAAAAGAAGCGGGCCAGGAAGTAATTTCTCTTTTCTGCTCCCCGGAAAAGACACCCGGGGAGCAGCCTACCGGGAAGCGTCCATACTTTTCCCCGTTAGGCCTTGCGTTTCATCTGCAAGCTCTGGCGGTATACCTCTCTTTTTGAAACCCCGAGCTCTTCCGCTACCCGCTCAACGGCCTCTTTCATGGAAAGACCTAACTCCCGGGAGTAAGTCTGCAGGGCTTCGGCGATGGAAGCCACTTCGGCCTTGGGAGGGCTGGTGCATCCCTCGACGACGAGAGTCACTTCTCCTTTGACTTCTTCCTCCTGGAACTCTCCTAAAACTTCCGGGATCGTCCCCCGGTAAACCTCTTCGAAAATCTTGGTCATCTCCCGGGCCACGACGATTTGCCGTTCTCCTAAAATGGCGTTGGCATCCTCCAGAAAGGAACGCAGCCGTCTGGGCGATTCGTAAAAGATCAACGTCTCCGGACGCTCCCTGAGAGAAAGTAAAAATTTCTGCCTGGCCTTAACTTTCGAGGGCAAGAATCCATAGAAGAGAAAGCTCTCCGTGGGCAGGCCGGAGACGCTCAAAGCCGCTACCAAAGCCGAAGGCCCGGGGACGGGAACCAGGGGGATGGACTCCTGCACAGCACTCCTGACTAAGTGCTCGCCAGGGTCTGAGATCCCCGGTGTACCGGCATCGGTGACCAGAGCCACACTCCTTCCATTGCGAAGCTCCCTCAGCAAGGATTCCTCGCGGCCTCTCCGGCTATGCCCATGGTAACTGATCAGGGGTTTGTGAATCTGGTAGTGACTGAGAAGATGTCTGGTGCGCCGCGTGTCCTCGGCGGCGATGAGGTCCACTTCCTTGAGTACCCGCAGGGCTCGCAGGGTAATGTCCTCAAGGTTCCCGATGGGCGTGGAAACGATGTAAAGGATGCCGGAAGATATTTCCTTTTCTCGTGGGTTCATCGAAGCATTTCCGGGGATGATCTTCGCCGCTTCAGGCGGCATTTAAAATATCATAATTCATCCTCTTCTGGCAAATCCTTATCGCCCCTTTTTCCCATTTTGACTTTCGTCTGTATTTTTGCTAAATTGTGTCAGCAAGGCAGCAGGAGGGGGCCGGAAAAATGAGAAGCCGTTAAAAAGCCTGTTCCAAATAGGGGATGGGCTTTTTTTGTTTTTGGCGCAAGGGAATGATCTATGTTTTTCTTTTATATGCCATGATCACCGAAGCCGATACCTGCCGAAAGTATATTTTGCCCAAGCTGATCGGAGCCGGATGGGATAATGAGCCTCATTCCTTCACCGAGCAGAGAACCTTTACCGACGGGAGGATTGTCGTATCCGGGGACAAAATATACCGGCGTCCCCAGAAGCGGGCCGATTATCTTCTTCGCCATACCCGGGACTTTCCCATCGCCGTTATAGAAGCCAAAGCGGAGTACAAATCCCCCGGGGCAGGATTGCAGCAGGCCAAAGAATATGCTGAGATCCTCGGCTTAAAATTTGCCTATTCCACAAACGGCCACGGAATTATCGAGTTCGATTATCTTACCGGACGGGAGCGCGAGCTACCACTTTTCCCGGCCCCTAATGAACTTTGGGCTCGCCTGTGCTCCTCCCAGGGTCTGGATGAAAAGACAGCCAGCCGCCTTCTCGCTCCCTTCAATCTCTTGACCGGAAAGACCCCGCGATATTATCAGGAAATTGCCATCAACCGATCGGTCCAGGCAATTCTCCAGGGGAAAAGGCGAATCCTTCTTACGATGGCCACCGGCAGCGGCAAGACCGTCGTGGCTTTCCAGGTCTGCTGGAAACTGTGGTCTATGCGCTGGAACCGAACCGGCGAATATCGCCGCCCAAAGATCCTCTACCTGGCCGATCGGAACGTTCTCGTTGATGACCCGAAAGATAAGATCTTTACCCCCTTCGGCGAAGCGCGCCACAAGATTGAAAACGGGGAAGCTGTGAAGAGCCGGGAAATGTATTTCGCCATTTATCAGGCCATCGCCAAAGATGAACGACGTCCGGGTCTTTACCGCGAATATGCGATGGATTTCTTCGACTTGGTCATCGTCGATGAGTGCCACAGGGGCAGCGCCCGGGACGAGAGCAACTGGCGTGAAATTCTGGAATATTTTGAACCTGCCTACCAGCTTGGCATGACGGCGACGCCGCGTCGGGAGGATAACCGGGACACTTACCTCTATTTTGGCAACCCCCTGTATACGTACACGCTGCGCCAGGGGATCGAGGACGGGTTCCTGGCACCTTATCGGGTGCATCGGGTCATCACGAGTGTGGATGCTGCAGGCTGGCGCCCCACTCAAGGCCAGCTTGACCGCTACGGCCAGGAAATCCCCGATCGGGAATACCATACCGAGGATTTTGAAAGAATCGTCGCCCTGCGGGCGCGCACCGAGGCCATTGCCCGCCACCTGACCGATTATCTGAAAGCCACAGACCGTTTCGCCAAAACCATCATCTTCTGCGTGGACCAGGACCATGCCGAAGAAATGCGCCGCGCCCTGACCAATTTGAACTCCGATCTGGTACAACAATATCCCGATTATGTCTGCCGGGTCACGGCGGATGAGAAAGACATCGGCCGTGGTCATCTGAGCCGTTTCCAGGAACTTGAGACCACAAGCCCTGTGATCCTGACGACTTCTCAACTCCTGAGCACAGGAGTGGATGTCCAGACCTGTAAGAATATCGCCCTGGCCCGCGTTGTCGGGTCGATCGTGGAATTCAAACAGATCATCGGGCGGGGAAGCCGGGTCCGGGATGATTACGGCAAGTATTTCTTTACCATACTGGATTACACGGGAGCGGCAACGAGCCATTTCGCCGACCCGGAGTTTGACGGCGAGCCCACATTAATAACAGAGCAGGAAGTGGATGAGACCGGCCAGGTGAAAAAAGAAACAATCATTGAACCTGAAAAGACAACGGACCTTCAATATGAACTCAGGAAGGAAGACGTATCCCGGCTTCCAGAGATTTCCGAAGCGCCTTTTAAACCGCGGAAATACTATGTGGATGGGGGGCAGGTGGAGATTTCGGCCCACATGGTCTATGAGCTCGATGCCGATGGAAAACAGCTTCGCGTGGTCAAATATACCGACTACACGGCCGACAAGATGCGGAAACTCTATCCCAACGCGGCCACCTTAAGGGGAAATTGGGCCGACCCGGAAGAGCGTACCCGGATCATCGAGCGGCTGGCCGAACGGGGAATTAATTTTGACGATCTGGCCGCAGCCACGAAGGAGTTTGATGCCGACCCCCTCGACCTTTTTTGCCATGTTACCTTCAATTCACCCCTGCGCACAAGAAGGGAAAGAGCGGACGATTTAAGGAATAACAGGAAGGATTTCTTCGCCGGGTACAGGGAGGATGCCAAATCGATCCTAAACGAGCTTCTGGAAAAGTACGCCGAGCACGGCGTAGCCCAATTTACGATCCCCGATGTGCTTAAATTGGAACCAATCTCCAGGCATGGGAATGTCATGGAAATCGCCTCCTTTTTCGGCGGGCCGATTAAACTGCGGGAGGCGGTAAATCAATTACAAAACCTTCTTTATTCTTCGTAAGGAATCATCATCAAGGATGGGATTTGAATGCCGCCCAAAAAGAAAGATCAACAACCTCTGACAACCGTCCAGCAACTGGGCAGCCTCATTAAGTCGGCGCGGGATATCATGCGCAAGGATAAGGGATTGAACGGCGACCTCGACCGCCTGCCCATGCTCACCTGGATCATGTTCCTGAAATTCCTGGACGACTTAGAGCAGATCCGGGAGCAGGAAGCACTCATGGCCGGAAAGAAGTTTCGGCGGACCATCGACCCGCCTTACCGCTGGCGGGATTGGGCCGCCAAAGAGGACGGTGTAACGGGAGACGAACTGATCGCCTTTATCAACAACGAAGAGGCCGTGCGCCCGGACGGTAAGAAGGGGCAAGGGCTCTTTGCCTGTCTGAGAAACCTCCAGAGCGCAAACGGGGGAGACCGACGGGACGTCATAGCCAACATCTTCCGGGGTGTGATCAACCGAATGGTCAGCGGTTATCTCTTACGGGACGTGGTCAATAAAATCAACGGCATTCACTTTACTTCATCCGATGAGATTCATACCCTCGGCCATCTGTATGAGTCCATGCTCCGGGAGATGAGAGATTCGGCAGGGGATTCAGGGGAATTCTATACCCCGCGCCCGGTCGTTCGCTTCATGGTCGAAGCCATTAATCCCCGCCTGGGAGAGGTGGTTCTTGACCCGGCCTGCGGGACCGGCGGATTTCTCGTCGAAGCCTTCAGCCATCTTGAGAAGCAGTGCAAGACCGTTGAAGACCGCAAAACCCTGCAGGAAAGAAGCATCCAGGGGGGCGAGGCCAAACCTCTCCCTTATCTATTAAGCCAGATGAACCTCCTTCTCCACGGCATGGAGTTTCCCCGGATTACCTACGGCAACAGCCTTACAAAACCCCTGAATGAAATCGGGGACAGGGACCGGGTCGATATTATACTCACCAATCCACCTTTTGGGGGAGAGGAAGAAAGAGGAATCCTCGGCAACTTTCCCAGCGATAAGCAGACCGCGGAAACGGCGCTGCTATTTTTGCAGCTCATCATGCGCAAGCTGCGGAGGATACCGAAACCCGGCCGTGCCGCGGTGGTCGTCCCCAATGGTACCCTTTTCGGCGATGGAGTCTGCGCCCGGATCAAAGAAGAACTGCTGAAGGATTTCAACCTTCACACCATCGTCCGCCTGCCCAACGGTGTTTTCGCTCCTTACACCAGTATCCCTACGAATCTCCTCTTCTTCGAACGATCCGGCCCAACAAAGGAAATCTGGTATTACGAGCAGCCATTGCCCGAAGGCCGCAAGAACTACACCAAAACCCAGCCCCTCCAGTTCGAGGAGTTCAAGCCCTGTCTGGATTGGTGGAAGAAGCGGAAAGAGAATGATCACGCCTGGAAAGTCCCCGCCGCCGAAGTGCTGGCCAACAATTGCAACCTCGACCGCAAAAATCCGCACGCCAAGGAGGACATCTCCCACCTCCCGCCCGAGCAAATTGTCGAGAGTATCCTGCAAAAGGAACGGCGGATAGCGGAAATCATGGGACAAATCAAGACCCTTCTGGAGAAGTCACCATGAGCAAGGGTGATAGCCAAGTTGTAATCTACAAAGCTCCAGGAGGCTCCGTTTCTCTGGAAGTAAAGCTTCAGGGAGAGACCGTTTGGCTAACACAGAAACAGATGTCTGACTTATTTCAAACTGAGCGCAGCGTCATTACCAAACATCTTAGAAATATTTTTAAATCCAAGGAGTTGAGGGAAGATTCAGTTAGTGCAAAATTTGCACATACTGCCCCAGATGGGAAAACCTATTCGACCGCATTTTACAATCTCGAGGCCATCATCTCCGTTTCAGGATGCTGTAACGAGCCTTCAACTTGTGCAATAAATGCACAGGTTGCCACAAATGGCTGAGTCTGCGCCATGGATTTCTGGAACCGCGACATGATAATTTACTCTCTTTGCATTTCTGACGAAACCAAGCATCTTGCGGAAAATGCCCTGGTGGCCATGACTCTCCTAATCGCCGAAAGCCGCCCGCAGGAAAAAGAATTCCTGACCCGAGTGCTTGTGCACCTTATCCATCCGGAGAAAACATGAACACCAGGTGGCCAATGGTGCAGTTGGGAGAGGTGCTGACAGAACGCAAGGAAGGGCCATCGCCCGGTGACCTTGCACTCGGAAGAGTCAAAATCGTTGAGAAAATCGGTTTCGATACTGGTCGGATTCATCTACGGGCAGATGCAGAGACGAGGACAGGGATGATTCTGATTAGACCAGGCGATCTTGTAGTTTCGGGTATCAACGCCGCCAAAGGCGCAATTGCAGTTTATGGGATTGGTAATACTGATCCTATCGCAGCGACCATCCACTATGGCGCTTATGTTCCGAACTTAGACCACGTGTGCATTGAATTCCTATGGTGGTTACTCCGCAGCCGATTCTTTCGTGAACTCCTGCTTCAATACGTACCCGGTGGAATTAAGACTGAACTGAAAGCGAAGCGATTGTTGGCAATTCCAATCCCCCTCCCGCCTTTGGCCGAACAGCGGCAAATCGTGGCAAAGATCGACCAACTCGCCGCCAAAATCGCTGAGGCCCACAACCTCGGCCAGCATGCAATACAGGAAACCACTCAATTACTTCCTTTAGCGCTCAACTCGAGTTTTATGAAACTCTCCCAAAAGCACCCCAGTACAAAAATTGGCAACATATGCGAAGTTGTCCGTGGTGGTTCACCGCGACCCGCGGGGAGCCCATTGTACTACGGAGGTAGCATTCCGTTCATCAAGGTTGGAGACCTAACAAAGGATGAGGGGAAATATTTATATGAAGCCTCCGCCTCTGTGAACGATCTGGGTCGGCAACATAGTCGTTATATAGCAGCCGAAACGCTTATGCTTACCAACAGTGGTGCGACTCTGGGGGTGCCAAAGATTACAAAACTCGCGGGTTGCTTCAACGACGGTTCCCAGGCTTTTCTGAATCTCACTTTTTCGGTTGAAAAGGAATTTCTGTACTACTTTTTCAGATCTAAGACCGAATGGTTCCGAGAACAGCTAGTGTATTGCGTCATAAATAACTTGACATATAAGAGGTTGTCCAGCATAATGGTTCATGATGAGCAGAAAAGCAGAGTCCATCGTCTTGTCGTCCGAGGAACGTTCCATCTTGGGAACTTGGGTA
>Ga0315282_10004023_pt1 | contig 25922 bp, 18 predicted proteins | sample YL17G07_20_MG_FD_203693 | JGI IMG/M metagenome (GOLD analysis project Ga0315282, IMG submission 203693) | Sediment microbial communities from Yellowstone Lake, YNP, Wyoming, USA - YL17G07_20 | ecosystem: Environmental > Aquatic > Freshwater > Lake > Sediment | place: USA: Wyoming | collected... | reverse complement strand
AGCAAATCGAATGCGCAAAAATGCTCCACGCCAACATCGTGGCAGACCTGCCGAGCCTGGGCATCAATAATGGTATGGAGGACAACCGACCCTGCCAGGTGCGCGGGCCTGACTTTGGCGTCGATGGTTTTCTCGCAGAGGTGGTGGAGCTCGCCGGGCAAAATAATGTCAAATTGTGCATCGAGACCGGCCGATTACCGGTGCTCAAAAAGCTCGGCGAAAGATTCGATTCCATCTGGTACTGCCTCGACACCGGCTGTGTCAATATCGATGGAGAATTCAGCTTCAAGCAGTATGTTGACCATCTCGCCCCCCGAGTGGCCCATTTGCACCTGACCGACAATTTCGGCCAGACAGATGACCACGGGCCGCCCGGACTGCCCGGCGGAATAAGCCACGAGAACTGGGAATACCTGTTGAACGTCCTGAGCAAATACAACAACGAGGTGGTCGGCTCGTTTGAGATATGTCCCTGTGCGCCGGCTGTAATGATGCGGCAGGCAAGCCGGTTTCTATTTGACGTAATGAAATGGCCGGGCCGACCGCGCCCCGACCGTCCGGACGCCGCCGACGCAATGTAGATGACCCGCCTGCGGCCCGTTGACCGTTTGCCTCCGGCGGAATACAAGGCCGATTTCCGCGTCGTTGCCGCGCCACCAAAGACCGGTGCGGCAACCTCACTCGCCGCCCGGGCGCTTTTTCGGTAGACCCTCCCCGCAAACCCCTGCTCAATTGAGCTGCGTCAGGCCGCTGGTGCTCCTTGTGCGGCTGCTAAAAGCCATATACGGGCTTTAGCTCCTCGGGCGCTGGCAAATGGTTGTAGTACTCGCCTCTGGGGCCCACGTAGCCCACGCCCTGTTTCCTGAGCACCACCGGGCTGACAGAGCCGTTGCTGTTAGTGACATTGACCGTGACGGTGTTCATTTCCTGCCGCAGATTGTCCATCTCGGCCTGCGTCTTCTTCTTGTCACCTTCATTGCCTAACATATAGCCACCGCCGGCTCCCACGGCTCCGCCGATTAGCGCTCCTTCTGCAGTGTGGCCCGACTGGTGACCCACTATGGCGCCGATACCTGCGCCGGCCAGGCCGCCGATACCTGCACCCTTCTGGGCCTCGCTCTCGCAGCCCACGGTGAACATCAGGCCCAGGCTCACCGCCGCCGCCATCAACAAGATTGTCAAACTCTTAGTCATTGTAAGCCTCCATTATTTTCTCTATAAAGTATGAACCCAAATTCTGACTCAGGCAAATTTTTGCCGCTATTTTACCATTGTCTGACCCAAAAAATCAAGCAAATAATCTGATAAAATGTACTTTCGGCCGGTAATATCTTAATCGTTCATTTGGCCAGAATAACTTGAGCCGGCGAGAGGATATTTGCGATTTGCTCCGCCAAACGGCGGATTTCTTTGATTTTTGCAGTTTGATTCTTGATATTTCTGAACGCTATCCGCTGTACGCTACGGTCTATCCCCTCGCTGCTGCGAGGAATGCCTCGATATTCTCGCTTGATACGCCCGGCGGCATACCGCCCCCGCAGGACAGGATAATACGAGTCCTGTCTTTTACCGAATCAAGGGCGGTGCTGACGCTGTAACGCACGTCCTCGGTAGTCCCCGCCGCCAGGACATCCCGCGGCGGAATATCTCCAAGCAGCGTAACGGTGCTGCTGGTCAGCTCCTTCATCTGGGCCAGCGTGTGCTGGTAACTGAAGTTGAACAGGTTCACGCCGATTTGCGATAGGTGCGGTGCGCAAACCAGTCCCGCCGCATCATTGTGGAAGAGCTTGACGGCCACAGGGAACGAACGGAAAATACGAGTCAGTTGAGGCATCGCCATCACCTTGAAGTCATCGGCTCCGAGGAAGCCAACAATATCATCGAGGATAAAAATGCCGTCGATGGATGAAAATGTCTCCGCCTGAAGTTCGAGCCAGTCGATGACAAAATCCGTTATGGTATGCAGCAGTCTGTGCGATTCGTCGGGGTTATCACGGACGGCGGTAAGGAGCTCCGTGGCGCCCAGGAGAAATGAGGCGATGTTCAGCGGCCCGCGGGATACCGCGAACTTGACAGCGTGACCGGCTTTTTCAATCTGACTGCGGTAATGCGTCAGGCGGTTAAGAACAAAGGGAAGCAGGCCGTCGGTTTTGGGGTTCGGCTTATTGATATATTTTATATCGCGAATGTCCGGAACTATTTTATGAGGGTATGGCAGCTCGTTTTCTGCCCAGGAGCATTTTGAGCCGAAGGCCGATGGCTCCGTGCACATGCCGAATTCCGCCCAGAAACCCGGCAAAAACATAATATCAGGAAATCGCGTAACGGCCCGAAGGTTTGCCTCAAACCATATATGTTCGCTTGAGAAATAATCGATAGCGGATACACCCGCCCAGCCGGGAAGCCAGGGACTGTCGATAATAAAGCCAACCGGCATCGGCTTAACAAGCTCACCGGCCAGCGCCGCCAGCAAATTTTTCCACTGCTGTGGCGTCATATCGTCTTTCTCTTACGGACAAAGTGCACAACCAATACAAGGGCGACAAAGGCAGCGATTATCGCGATGCTCCAGGCTCCCATCCTCGTCCAGAGACTCCACATACTTATAAATGTTGCCGCAGCGGTAGCCAGAGCCATCAGGACATTCCAGATGATGCGTCTGCCGCCTCGCGGCACACTGTCACTGAGAAGGCTTCTTTGGTTCATAAGAAGCAAAAAGGTAAAGTATGCAATCGGCAGCAATATGGAGCAGAATGCCGATGTCGCCATGGCCAGCCAGGGTGCCGGCTGCTTCCAGAAGATGGCTCCCAGCGCGCCAACCGAGACCATCAGTGAGCCAATCCGCTGGGTCCAACCCCTCGGAGGCCTGTTGAGCAGCTCGCAGAGACAAAGCCCGTTGATGGTCATCAGAACTGTTGCGGCACTTATGCCCAGTCCCATCACGCCGAGGCCAAACAGGTATTGTGCAACTACTTTGCCGGTCAGAGGCGACAATGTGTCTGCCAGATTAAAATTGTCTCGTTTGACAAGCATTGCTGCCATACGCCTGTCGGCGTATGGCAGTGCGCTGATTTTCTGCTCAAGTTCCACGAGCGAAAGCTTAGCAACCGCTTCGTCACCTATTTCAAAAGCCAGCCGCTGCTTGAGCAGTGCCTTGTACGGCCCGACAAGGTTCTTGGCAGGCTCGACGGACACTATCCCGCCCTCTTTATCAGGCACAAAACCTTCGGCGGGCCTGGCGTGGAACTGAGACGCAGAGGCAATGACCACAAAACCCGTTGCGAGGACAAAGGGGATGAACAGGCCCGTCGAGAGGTCGAAGATTGCCAGGCCGCGAAAGGTCCTGTCCCAGCCCCTGCGCAGCATCGAGTATGGAAACAGAAACGTCATATTGATGCCTACCGTTGCGGCCGATGCAGCTATCATGACGTCGCGCTGCTGGCCGACAATCAAATTTATCCAGAACTGGCGGCAATCTTCGGCGATGGCCGCAAGATAGGCCGTAAAGCCTCCTGCGGGTCTGAAAATGAACCGCGGGTCGGGTATTAGTCCTCGCAGAACCTGGCCCCAGTCTATGCCCCCCTCCTTGAAAGCCAGCTTCAGGACGACAGCGAAAAAACACAATACAATGATGCTGACAATTGTCTTTATGATGATTTCGAAGATTTTGACGCCTCGGGCTCCGGCGCCGTAGAACATCGTCACAGTGATACAGATTGCGAGAAGAAAGCAGACAACCAGTATCCTGCCCCATGGGTCCGGCATTACTTCAGGTCCGACCAGGTCAGGCAGAATATTTTGCTGAATTGCACGAGTTGCGAGGGTAAACTGCGGCATAGACCAGACGAGGTTAGCGGCCATAGATGCGAACAGCCAGCTCCATCCGAGTACCGGGTTGAGGTGTGAATTGATGGCTCTCAGCGGTCGCTGGCCTGTGGAAAGAGTTACATAAGCAATTGCGCAGAGCATAATAATGCCCAGTATCATTACCAGAGGCTGCAGCCACAAAAGAGTAAAGCCGGATAATATGCCCAGGTAGAGACTCGATGAGAATGATACGCCGCCGATGGTTATGCCGCTCTGCATCCAGCCTGGGCCGGAGAGTCTCACAAATGTCTTGAAAGTCGCCCATCGCCCCTTTTCCCTCGCATCCAGCAGCAACTGGCGGTCCTTCTCAATACGCGGGTTCATCCCCATCTGATGGGAAGTGGTCTGCTGTGTGCCGGTATCTGCTATTTTCGACCTCCTGTCTTTTGCCTAATGCTCTTTGGTTAATCCGCCAAAGGCACAAAGAAACTTAAAACTTAAAGCTAAAAACTGTTGGGTCCGTCCTCGGCGGAAACAACGAACTCCTTAGTTTTGATTTTTGCATTTTGATTTTTTATTTCCCTATCCGCTAAACGCTGCCATTGACCATTTAACCGTTAGAACATTTTGACAGCCGTCTCGGCCCCCAGCTTTTCAGCCGAGATGTATGCGCTGTAGATTGTCGATATGGCGTCCGCCGCGAGGCTGCTGTTGCTCTCAAGCTCGTCGCCATAAGCAATCGTGCGGTAGAATGCCTCCATCTCCTGATGGTATCCTGTGAACCAGTCCTCCTCCGGCGATGGGTTCGACCAGCCTTGCTTTGTGCCGATTTTTTCCACCACGTAGATGTCCTTGAAATACGCATCCAGTGGATTGTATGTCTGCATTGCGGTATTGGGATTGATATTGCAGATTGTGCGGTGATTGTTCGCAGCGACCTCCAGCCAATTGTGGATGCCGCCTAAGATAATGTCTGAAGCGAATATGTCCGCGATTGTCCCATCCTCAAAGACAACGTGCATCAACGAAAAATCTTCGATATCCTGATAGTCGGCACGGATATGTCCCTTGTCCTCGAAATCTTTTAGTCGCGTCAGTGCAGCGGTGCGGGCCGAGACCGCCTTGGGGCGAATCGGCCTGCCGCTGCGAGCGATGCCTTCGACCCGCTTTAGATAGAGCGCCGCCGTCAGCGGGTGGCAGCCCTTGCCTATCATTGCGCCGCCGCCCGAAAATTTCCAGAGGCTGTATGTCGCCGCGTGCGAACCGCAGTGTGCCTCTTCGCCGTGTATCCAGAGGATTTGAGCGCCGGTCTTTTCGATAATCTCTCGCTCCTTTTGAATCGAAGGCGCATAGACCCAGTTCTCGGCGTAGAGTATCCTGCCCTTGCTTTTCTTTTCCGCATCGAGCATCCGCTTGATACTCGCCAGGGCATTGTCGAGCGCAAGTTGCCTTGGGAAGGTGTCGCCGTTGAAACTGTCCCCCGCCGCTTCGTTTTGCCCGCTGCCCCGACTTGCCCCCTGCGTCTTCCTGTCGGAAGACAGGAGCGGGGGCAGGGGCAGGCGAAGCAAAACAGCGAGGGCCGAAGTAGCCGGTGAGCGGTTTTTCCACGATGGCGAACTTGTCCCGCCCGAGGGCCGCAACCGCAACCGGCTCATGCGCCACAGGCGGCGTACACACGTGAACAACGTCCACCTTGTCAATCAGCCCCTCAAGGCTGTCGTATGCCTTAATCCCGCGCTCTTTCGCGTAAGAGGCCGCCTGTGCCTTATCGATTGCGAACACGCCCTCGACTTCGACGTTGGTGCTGTGGAGTTTCTTCAGGGATTCGAAATGAAACGTCGCGGCAAACCCCGCCCCGACAATCCCCGTCCGGATGGTCTTCTTTTTCATATCCTTCGCCCCCTCATAATACTGGCAATGAAGATATGCACTATGACCCGGCCGGCCACTTTGCTGTGATGCACCGGCCCGATTTCGACTCGATAGGCGCTATTTTCCCGCCTGTTTCGCCAGTGCGTTCCACTGCTGCCGCAGCCCTTCAGGCAAATGCCCGCCGAACTGGTCGAGGAACTTCTTCACCTCATCGACCTCGGCCGGCCACTCGCCCATATTGACTTCAAACAGCTTTTCGAGCTTTGCCCTGGGGATGTTCAATCCCTCAAGATGCAGGTCTTCCAGCCGGGGGACAAGACCAATCGGCGTCTCTTTGGCCGGGACGCGATTGTGGACCCTGTCCACTATCCATCTGAGCACGCGAATGTTGTCGCCGAACCCGGGCCAGATGAACTTGTCGTCATCATCGACCCTGAACCAGTTGACGGAAAATATCTTCGGCGGCTGGGACGCCTTTCTGCCGATATCGAGCCAGTGTCCGAAGTAGTCGCCCATATTGTAGCCGCAGAAAGGAATCATTGCCATCGGGTCTCTCCGCAGCACGCCCACCTGGTGCGTGGCGGCGGCGGTCGTCTCTGAACCCGTCCTGGCGCCGAGAAATACCCCATTCGCCCAGTCGAAACCTTCGACCACCAGAGGCACAAGCTGCGTCCTTCTTCCGCCGAAAATTATGGCGGAAATCGGCACGCCTTTGGGATTGTCAAACTCCTTCGAAAGCGTGGGCGAATTATAAATGGACACGGTGAATCGGGAATTCGGATGCGCCGCCTTGACGCCCTGCGAGCCGTCCCACTTCTTACCCTGCCAGTCGAGCACGTTCTTCGGCACATCGCCGTCCAGCCCCTCCCACCACGGCTCATTGGCGTCCACGTTCAAAGCGGTGTTGGTGAACAGAGTGGGATAGAACCCCGCCTTCTTTAGCGTTCTTATCATATTGGGGTTTGTCTTCATTGATGTGCCGGGCGCTATGCCGAAAAGCCCCGCCTCAGGGTTGATTGCCCACAGTCTGCCGTCCGGCCCGATATTCAGCCACGCAATGTCGTCTCCCAATGTCCGGATTTTGTAGCCCGGCAGGGCCGATTCCAGCGTTGCCAGGTTCGTCTTGCCGCAGGCGCTCGGCAGGGCGGCGGCCACGTAAGTTATCTCGCCCTTCGGGTCTTCGATGCCCATAATGACCATATGCTCCGCGAGCCAGCCTTCCTGGTAGCCCAGCCACGAGGCGATTCTCAACGAAAAACACTTTTTGCCCAGAAGCGCGTTGCCGCCGTAACCTGACCCGATGCTCCAGACAAAATGCTCATCGGGAAAGTGCATTATGAAACGCCTGTTCGGGTCGAAGTCGCCCACCGAGTGCAGCCCTTTTACAAAATCTTTGCTTCCGCCGATTTTCTCCAAGGGCTTCCTGCCCATCCTTGTCATTATCCGCATACTCACCGCAACGTAAGAGACATCCGTGAGCTGCACGCAGGCCTTGGCGTAGGGCGAATCGGGATGGCCCATCATATACGGCATCACGTACATCGTCTTGCCGCGCATACACCCCTCGCTCAGCTTCGCAAGCATCTTCTTCGCCTCGGCTGGTTCCATCCAGTTGTTATTTGGACCCGCCAGGTCCTTATTGGAATGACAGACGTAGGTAAGGTGCTCGGTCCTGGCGACGTCCGTCGGGTGGCTTCTGTGAAAATACGCGTTCGGCCAGTTTTTCTGGTTCAGCTCGGAAAAGATGGGGGTCTCGCCTATCTTTTCCTGCTTCATACCGATTTCGATAAGTTTGTGTGCCTCTTCTTCCGAGCCGTCGCACCAGTAAACACGGTCCGGCTGCGTGAGCTTTGCCTGTTCTTCAACCCATTTTTCAAGCGGTGTTGCCATTTGGTTTTAACCTCCTTCGCCGCGTAGCGCAGAGTTCTGCCGACTATACGCTATACGATGAATGCTAAAAAACCGCAGGATTCTAACTACGAGGCCCCCCTGCGTCAACACGTTTTTCCGGAAATTTATTTTTATGTCGCGCCGCCGAAGGCATTTACCTCACCCCGAAATCATGTTACAATAACCGATTTATGTTGGTGCCGAACTTTCTGTAGTTGCATTACCGAGAGAACCAAAAAAACCGATATGACCATACGGACGGAAAAGGCCATTAGAATAACAGGGGCGGCGGAGCACAACCTCAAGAATATCAGCCTCAGCATCCCTCGTGATAAGCTGGTTGTTATTACCGGCATAAGCGGGTCGGGTAAAAGCTCGCTTGCCTTCGACACCATTTACGCCGAGGGGCGAAGAAAATATGTCGAGTCGCTCAGCGCCTACGCCCGCCAATTTCTTGAGCAGATGCAAAAGCCCGCCGTCTCCGACATCACGGGGCTGCCGCCCACCATTGCCATTGAGCAGCGAAGCGCCAGCAGCAACCCGCGCTCGACCGTGGCCACGACCACCGAAATCTATGATTATTTCCGGCTGCTCTTTGCCCGCACGGGCCAGCCGCACTGCTGGGTGTGCGGCAAAGAGATTACGAGCCAGCACTCTTCGCAGATAGTAGAATCCATCCTCACCCGGCCGGCGGGTACCAAAATCCAGATTTGTGCCCCATTGGTTCGCGGCCAAAAAGGCGAGCACAGGGACATAATTTCCAGCATACAACGCGAAGGCTTCGTCCGCGTTCGCGTCGATGGGGCTGTTTACGATGTCCGCAACATCCCGGCCCTGGACAAAAACAAAAAGCACGACATCGCAGCGGTCGTCGATAGATTGATAATCAACGATGCGGTCCGCGTCCGCCTGGCGGATTCGGTCGAGACGGCCCTGAAGCTCGCCGATGGAATAATGCTCGTGCTGGTGCAGCAGCCCGAACAGGGCGGAGCTTCCGCCTCGGATGGCAAATGGACTCACGTTATCTACAGCGAGAAATTTGCCTGCCCGGAGCATCCGCGGGCGTCGCTGGAAGAATTGTCGCCCCGGCTTTTCAGCTTCAACAGCCCTTATGGCGCCTGCCCCGACTGCGACGGCCTGGGGACGATTCTCGAATTCGACCCCGACCTGATTGTGCCGGACAAAAGCGTCTCGCTCGAAAACGGCGCCATCGACGCCTGGCGCAAGAGCGGCAAAAGAATGAACATATTCTACAGCCGCCTCATCAAAAGCTTCTGCAGGAACATCGGCATCAGCAAATCCACGCCGTTCGAGCGGATATCAAAAGAGTATGCACAGGTTCTGCTGTACGGCACAACGGCGGCCGATGAAGAAAAATACGGCTTCTGGTTCGAGGGCGTCATACCAAATCTCACCCGCCGGTGGGAGAACACCGCCAGCGAGTATGTAAAGACCAGGTTGCACGGCTACCTCTCGGAGCAGCCCTGTCGCTCCTGCCGGGGCACGCGGCTTCGGCCCGAGGCCATCGCCGTCACCGTAGGCGGCAAAAATATCCACGAGCTTAGCGCGCTGAGCATAGAAAAGGCGATGGACTTTTTCGGCGGTCTGCGGCTGGATGAGGAAAAGTCCCTGATTGCCGCCCAAATCCTGAAGGAGATAAAGGCCCGGCTGAAGTTTATGGTCGATGTCGGGCTCGGGTATTTGACGCTTAACCGGATGAGCAGAACCCTTGCCGGCGGCGAGGCACAGCGAATCCGACTTGCCACGCAGGTCGGCAGCGGCCTTGTCGGCGTCTGCTACGTCCTCGATGAGCCGACAATCGGCCTGCACAAACGCGATAACGCCCGGCTGCTGGGAATCCTCCGGCGGCTCAGCAAGCTCGGCAACACCGTCATCGTCGTCGAGCACGATGAAGACATCATCAAAAGCGCAGACCACATCATCGACATCGGCCCCGGCGCAGGCGCACACGGCGGAGAGCTTATCGCACAGGGCACCCTCGATGACATAATCAAGTGCGAAAAATCGCTGACCGGCGCGTATCTGGGCGGCAGAAAAAAAATCGCCCTGCCCCTTCGAAGAAGAAGTTACAATCTGCGAAGGTGCATCGAGGTAAAAACCGCCGCCGAGAACAACCTCAAAGATATTGACGTCAAATTCCCTCTGGCCGTATTTACCTGCGTCACGGGCGTCTCCGGCTCCGGCAAAAGCACGCTGGTAAACCAGATTCTGCTGCGGGCCTTGAGACGCCGGCTTTACGGCTCGCGCGAAAAACCGGGCAGCCACAAAACCATTCTCGGCGCCTCGCAGGTCGATAAGGTCATCGAAATAGACCAGTCGCCCATCGGCAAAACCCCGCGAAGCAACCCCGCGACGTACACCGGCGTCTTCGACCTGATAAGAAAGTTATTCTCGATGACACGCGAAGCAAAGATTCGCGGCTATAAACCCGGCCGGTTCAGCTTCAACGTAAGGGGCGGACGATGCGAATACTGTAGCGGCGAAGGCACAAAAAAAATCGAGATGCACTTTCTGCCCGATGTGTACATTACCTGCCAGAGCTGTAAAGGCAGACGCTACAATCCCGAGACGCTGCAGGTTACTTACAAAGGTAAAAATATCGCCGATGTGCTCGATATGAGAATCGAAGACTCTCTCGACTTCTTCGCAAATTTCCCAACGATTGCGCGGATTTTGCAGACGCTCAACGATGTCGGCCTGGGCTATATGCAGTTGGGCCAGTCCTCTACAACGCTCTCAGGCGGCGAGGCACAGCGGGTGAAGCTTTCCGCCGAGCTGGGTAAGGCCGCCACCGGCCATACGTTATACGCGCTCGATGAGCCGACCACCGGCTTGCACTTTGCCGACATTCACAACCTGCTGAACGTCCTGCGGCGGCTGTGCGATATGGGCAATACAGTAGTCGTAATCGAGCACAATCTTGATGTAATCAAAATGGCCGATTATATAATAGACCTCGGTCCTGAAGGCGGCGATGCCGGCGGCAGGGTCGTAGCAGCCGGCTCGCCCGAAGAAATTGTCCAGAACAAAAATAGCTACACTGCCGCCTTCTTGAAAAACAAACTCCAGGCCGAAAAATAAGAAGGAACCGGAAAATTCAAAACTCAAGACCTAAAACCCAGATTGCGAAATGGCAGTTTCGCCTGCGGGACATCGAGGACTTGAGACAATTGGCAGGCCGGCTCAATGTCACCATTGATGCAATAGAGGACGTCTCGATTCTTGCCCGGCCCGTTCAGCTCGGCCCACCCTGCGGAATCACCATACCTAATTCGCTCGCCATTCATCCAATGGAGGGCTGCGACGGCGATTCCCAGGGCAGACCGGGTAGACTTACCTTCAGACGATACGAAAGGTTCGCCGCCGGCGGAGCGGGCCTTATATGGGCCGAGGCGATAGCAATCGTCCCCGAAGGAAGGGCAAATCCGAGACAGTTGTGGCTCAACGAAGACAGCAAAGAATCCTTCGCCGCCCTTGTCAGGCACGCCCGACAAAAGGCGGCGGAAGCTAACGGCCCGGACCACAGACCGATTATCGTTGCTCAGTTGACCCATTCGGGCAGATACAGTAAGCCCGGCCCTCTCGCACATCCGATTGTCCCCCAGCGTGACCCTTACCGCGATGCTCTTGCGCCGCAGCAGACCCCTGACCCGAATGCAAAAAGCAAAATACCCGCTGACTGGCCCATCGTAACTGATGATTACCTCGACTCCTTGCTGGATGCTTATGTGAAGGCGGCGAGGATTGCCTTTGAGGTCGGCTTCGACGCTGTCGATATAAAATCCTGTCACGGCTATTTAATTAACGAGCTTCTCGCCTGCCGCAAAAGAGCCGGCAAATACGGCGGCCCATTCGAGAACCGGTCCCGGTTTTTACTCGAAGTCATTGACAACATCCGCAAAGACCTCGGCGAAGACAAACCGATTTTCACCCGTCTTGGTATTTACGATGCGATACCCTATCCTTACGGCTGGGGCGTTGATAAGGACGATTACACCAAGCCGGATTTGACGGAGCCGAAGAAACTGATAGCACTTTTGCAACATCGCGGCGTAAAGCTGATTAACATCACCGCCGCAAATCCTTATTACAACCCGCACATCGGCAGGCCCTTCAACGAGCCGATAGTCGGCGGATACGAGGAGCCCGAACATCCGCTCACCGGCGCAGTCAGACTCATCAGCCTCGCCGGCGAAATCCAGAAGCAGTTTCCCGAAGTCGCAATCGTCGGCACGGGCTATAGCTGGCTGCGGACGCTCTTTGCCAACGTGGCGGCGGCGAGCAAAGCGAACGGCCTGGTGACACTGGCCGGCGCGGGCCGAATGGCCTTTGCATATCCGGATTTTGCCAGGGACATTGTTACAAAAGGCCGCCTCGACCCCCAAAAAGTCTGCGTCGCCTGCAGCGCCTGCACGCAGATAATGCGCGACGGTGGAATGACCGGCTGCGTGGTGCGGGACAACAAGGTTTATGGCCCGATTTTCAAACACGGCAGAATGAGCGATAAAGACAATCTGCTTCGCCTGGCTTCCGCCTGCCGCAACTGCCAGGAGCCGACCTGCCGATTGGCCTGTCCCGCAGGAGTCGATATACCAAAATTCATCAGCCTGTTCCTCGATGGCGATGACCGCGCCGCATACGAGGTGTTGAGAGAAGCCAATATATTCCCCGAGGTCTGCGCCTGGCTGTGCCCGGTCGAGTCCGCCGCAGGCGGATGCCGGGGCAACTGCCTGCAGGGATTTATCGGCGATGGACCGCTGCCAATAGCCGACATTCAGAGATACCTGGCGGCACAGGCCAACAAAAACGGCTGGTCTAAATTGCGAATCCCCCAAAAGGCGAGCGGCAAAAGCGTGGCTGTCATCGGCGCAGGGCCGGCAGGTCTGGCTTGCGCAGCAAAACTGCTCGAATCCGGCCACGGCGTAACACTCTTCGACAAAAGCGGCGAATTCGGCGGTCTTGTGCAATCGGTAATCCCGCCCGACAGACAAAATGATTCTTTGAAAAACGAGCTGGCCGCCATATTTTCGGATGTCCCCGGTGACAGGATGGTCCTGCGGCTCGGCAGCGAACTAAACGCCGCCTTCAATCTGGACGCTGTTATAGAGCAGGGATTTCACGCAGTCTTTATCGGTATGGGCCTGGCGGAGTCACTTACTACCGCCGACAGGAAAGAGGATATTGACGGTGTATGGAATGCGATGGATTTTCTTTCCATCGCCGGGCGGTCCGGCAAGTTGAATGTTGTGGGCAAGTCCATAGCCGTAATAGGCGGCGGCAATACGGCAATGAATGCAGCCGTTACCGCCGGGCGGCTCGGTGCCAAAGATGTCTATGTCATATACCGCCGCTCCTTTGTGGAAATGCCCGCCTGGCAGGCGGAACGCCGGCATGCAATAGACCAGGGCGTGCACCTTCTGATACTGACCGATGTAATCAGGTTCAATTCACATAATGGCAAATTAACATCCATTACGGCCTGTCCGACCCGCCTGGGTGAGCCGGATAAGACAGCAAGGCGAAAGCCGCAGCCGATAAAGTCAAGCGATTATGAGCTTCCGATGGACGTTGTCGTGGAGGCGATAGGCCAAAAAATACCGGACAACATTCACGAAATTCTGCCGGGTGTGGAAATCACGGACGGCCTTATTCGCACAAAGCCCGGGACGCTTGCGACATCCAGACCGGGCGTCTTTGCCGGCGGCGACCTCGTAAGGGGACCATCAACGGTCGTTGCAGCCGTCGCTGATGGGATGAAAGCAGCGGCAGAAATAGATAGATACCTGAGTAAATAAAAGCGGTAATTTTGCATTTTGATATTTGATTTGTCACTGTCTTATGTATGCCCGGCGGATAAAAGATTGTTGGAGGATTGAAAGATGTTTGAGCGGCCCGTAGCAATCGTCACCGGCGCAAGCCGCGGCATCGGCAAGGCCATCGCGATTGAGCTTGCGAAATTGGGTTTCGATTTGGTCCTCAATCGCGCCCAAAAAGCACCGACGGAAACGCAAAAAGAGGTTGAGACGCTGGGTGCGCGCTGCGAATTTGTGTCCGCTGACATAAGCAGAACAGCGGACCGAAAGAAGCTGGTTGATACGGCTGAAAATAAATTCGGCAGGACCGATTTGCTGGTAAACAACGCCGGCGTTGCGCCTCTCAAGCGGATGGACATCCTCGAAGCGACAGAGGAAAGCTTCGACAGGGTCATCGGCATAAATCTCAAAGGCCCGTATTTTCTGACCCGGCTTGTCGCCAACTGGATGATTGAGCAGAAAAAACAAAATCCGCAGCGCAGCTTCCGGATTGTAAATATCGGCTCAATCTCCTCATACACAAGCTCGCCCTCTCGCGGCGAATACTGCGTAAGCAAGGCCGGCGCCTCTATGATGACAAAGCTTTATGCCGACCGGCTTGCAGAATATAATATCGGCGTATTTGAAATCAGCCCGGGCATCGTGGAAACCGATATGACAATCGCCGTCAAAGATAAATACGACAAGCTCATCGCAGAAGGCCTTACGCCGATTCGGCGGTGGGGCCGGCCCGAAGACGTTGCAAAGGCTGTCGGCGCCATTGCCGAAGGAAAACTTGATTTCTCCACCGGCACCGTAATAAATGTTGACGGCGGCTTTCATTTGAGAAGATTGTAGGAGACGCCGATGCACATCAAGACCACAATCACAACGCTATTGCGGGACGGGTTCATCCTCGTCTTCAATCAGGATAAGCTCGACATCGTCAAAACCGCTGATGCTTTAATGAAGGCTGGCGTCAATAATATGGAGGTAACCTGCCGGATAAACAGGCCCCTCGAAAAGCTCGCCCGCCTCCGCAGGGAGCTTCCCGATTTCGCGGCAGGCGCCGCAAGTTTGATTGACTGGCCGGGAATGTTCGATATCTACAACAGGGCAAATCCGCAAAACCCGCTGCCCACACTCCCGCAGGCCGTCAACGCAGGGGCGTGCTATCTTGTCTCGCCCGTCAGCTTCAGCGACGAGAGCTTCAAAAAATTCGCCGGCAAAATCCCTCTGATACCCGGCTGCAGCACCGCCACCGAGATTGTCGGCCAGTTCTCAAAAGGGGCGAACCTCTGCAAGGTGTTCCCTGCCAAAGAGCTTGGCGGGCCCGCGTTTATCAAGGCAATCGACCCGGCTGTCCACAAAACCATCAGCTTAGTGCCCACAGGCGGAACAAACACAGGCAGCATCCCCGACTATATCGACGCCGGCGTTTTGGTCCTGGGCGGCTCATTCAGTATGATTGAAAACGCCACGATGAAAAAAATTATCGGCGAGCAGGACTACGCCCTTCTGTCAAAGGAGCTGGCTGCGATTAAGCAGTTGATAGACACAGTGCGGGCGGAAAAATACCCGCGCATCAACTTTGCAAAGGCCTCTCTTGAGCAGATAAGTGAGGTTACCGGCAGAAATTTCAACGTTGGATAGACAATAAAGACTCGGACCGCGAAACACGCCTGTCGCCAAAGGCGGACTGAAAGCGCAATTGTGGAAACGAAACGGATAGCCAATCAAATTGTCACCTTCCATCGCTGCGACACCTTAATTGTCGGCTCAGGCGCGGCAGGATTAAACTGCGCAGTCCATCTATGCGAGTTTCTGAGCCATAAAGGCGTCAAAAATCCACGGGAAAAAATCGCCGTAATAACCGCAGGATTGAATCTCGGCGCATCGCGGATGAGCGGCTCCGACAAGCAGACCTACTACAAAATAGGCACAAGTCCGGACGTCCCCGACAGCGCAGAAGAATTTGCGAAGACCTTAATGGCCGGCGGCTGCTGCCACGGCGACCTGGCCCTCGCAGAGGCGGTCGGCAGCTTGCGCGAATTCTACCACCTCGTCCAGGCGGGCGTGCCGTTTCCGACGGATTCAATCGGCGCTTTTCTCGGCTACAAAACCGACAACGACCCCTTCGAAAGGGCCACCTCCGCCGGCCCGAAGACAAGCAAGTTTATGACCGAGTGCCTCCAGAGGCAGCTCGAACACTGCGGCATCAAGATATATGACAACCAAGAGGTCGCACACCTGCTTACAATCGGCTCAGGAAAATCCAGACGCATCGCGGGCGTTGTCACCATCGACAGGAAAAACACCGGCCTCTCTGATTACGCCATCAATATTTTTCTCGCCGCCAATATCGTGCTCGCCGCCGGTGGCCCGGGCGAACTCTACAAAACAAGCGTCTATCCAAAAGGCCAGGTCGGCATCCACGGCCTCGCTTTTAAGGCAGGCCTGGTCGGCGAAAACCTCACCGAGTCGCAGTTCGGCCTTGCAAGCACAAAATTCCGTTGGAACGCCTCCGGCACATATATGCAGGCAGTCCCGCGCATATTCAGCGCCGACCCCGACGGCAAAAATGAGCGGCAGTTCCTCGCGGACTTTTTCCCTTCAATGAAAAAACTGGCGACAAATATCTTCCTCAAGGGCTACCAGTGGCCTTTCGACCCGCAGCGAATCGAAAACCTGCAATCATCCTTGATTGACATCCTTGTCTTCAGTGAAACGCAAAAAGGCAGGCGAGTCTTCCTGGACTTTCGCCGAAATCCCGCCGGCCCGACGAAAGACTTCGATATCAGCGACCTTGAGCCGGAGGCATACCAGTATCTAAAAAAGACCGGCGCCCTCCAGAATACGCCCATCGAACGCCTTTTCGCTATGAATCCCCCGGCCATCGAGATTTACAAGGAAAACGGCATCGATTTGTATTCGCAGCCGCTCGAAATCGCCCTCTGTGCCCAGCACAACAACGGCGGCTTCGCCGTCGATAAATGGTGGCAGTCCGGCATACCACACACCTTTGTAATCGGCGAAATGGCCGCAACTCACGGCGTCAGACGCCCGGGCGGAGCAGCCCTCAACGCCGGCCAGGTCGGCGGCCTGCGGGCCGCTGAATATATCGCAAACGTTTATCATCCCGAAAGCGGACCCGATTATTCAGAAACAGAACCGGAAATCACACAGCAGTTAAGCCGATTCATCGCCTGGCTTGACGCCTGCAAAAAATCAGGCAGTTTGTCCCCGACAGAGACATTCGGGGATTTGCCGCCCGAACAGGTAATAGAGGAAATCCAGACCCGTATGACCGCATCGGCAGGACACATAAGAGAGCTGCACAATGCCCGCAAAGCCCTGAAAGATGCAGTGGGACTGTATAAAGACATACAAAAGTGCGGCTTCAAATTGCAGGACCGCGATGACCTCGTAAAGGCAATCCGGGCGGACCATTTGGCCCTGGCCGGCATCGCATATCTAAAAGCAATTGTGGAGCTGCTCTCGCTCGGCGGCGGCTCACGCGGCTCGCACCTTGTGCTTTCCGAAGATGGAGTTCAAATACATCCTGATATTATTGATAAGACGACCGGCCGGCCTATGAAATTCAAGCCCGAGAATAAACTGCTTCGAGACTCCGTCTTACAAATTGAATACGACCGGACGGCCCCGGATTTATTCCGCTGCAGGAGCGCGGCAGTAAGGCCGATACCAGCTGACAGAAAGGCCTTTGAGCCGGCCTGGCGCAATTACAGAGAAGGAAAAATCTACAAGCTTTAAGGGCCGGCACAATCGAACGCTATACGATATACCGAATGAGGCTGTTATGATTGTTCAGACGGTAAAATGGATTGGCGGCATCGATGGATTTCTGGAGCTTATTGACCAGCGGCGATTGCCCGCTAAATTTGTAAAGCTCCGCTGCCGCAGCATCCGGCAGCTTTACCGGGCCATAAAGACCCTTGCCGTCCGCGGAGCGCCGGCGATAGGCGTTGCAGCAGGATACGGACCGCTTCTGGCCCTGCAAAAGCCAGGCGACCGCGGCAGCATCGCGCAGGCCCTCAAGCTCCTCGACCGTTCCTGCAAATATCTGGCATCATCCCGCCCAACCGCGATAAACTTATTCTGGGCCCTCGAACGGGTTCGGCGAATCGCCCTGCAATTTGCCGCCGGGCAAAGAACAAAATCGCAAAATGTGCGCGAACTTCGCAAAGTCATTTTGGCTGAGGCAAACGCAATTTATCAGGAAGATGTGGATATGTGCCGGCGCATCGGCCAAAACGGCCGGCGGTTCATCAAAAACGGCTTCGGCATCCTGACGCACTGCAACGCCGGTGCGCTTGCCACCGCAGGGCAGGGGACGGCTTTGTCGGTGATTTTTGAGGCCCACAAAAGAGGAAAAAAATTGAAAGTCTATGCAGATGAGACCCGCCCCCTGTTGCAGGGTGCACGCCTGACCGCCTGGGAATTGAAACAGGCCGGCATCGATGTAACGGTCATTTGCGACAATATGGCGGGCTGGCTGATGAAGCAGGGCAGGATAAACGCCGTCATAACCGGCGCAGACCGTATCGCCGCAAATGGCGACATCGCGAATAAAATCGGCACCTACAGTTTGAGCATCCTCGCGAGAGAGCACCGCGTACCGTTCTACGTCGCCGCCCCGTCGAGCACGTTCGATTTGAGTATAAAAAGCGGCGCCGAAATACCCATCGAGCAAAGACCGGCCGAGGAGGTAACTTGCCTGTGGCGAACAAAAACACGGATTGCCCCTGCGGGCGTCAGAGTGTACAATCCGGCCTTTGATGTCACTGAGGCAAAAAATATCACCGCGATTATTACCGAGCGGGGCGTCATCAAAAATCCCGGCCCCCGCAGGGTTGCAAAACATTTCAGGGCGGCGCCGAACAGAAAAGTAAGCGCACGTAAGCGCAGGAAATGAGTATGACAGAGCCGAAGATGCAGACTTCACACACACCGCAGGACAAGACCGAAACGCCCGTCCTGGGCGCGGATGAAAGTGCATTACTTCGCTGGCGGAAGCGCAATCCGTACTACTACAGGTGGCTGGATAAAATCTACAAATTCGCCGTCCGCCCCAATAGCAGGGTCCTTCACGTCGGCTGCGAATGCGGCGACCTGCTTGCGGCGGTCGAGCCGGCTTACGGCGTCGGCATCGACCCGGACGAGCAGGCCGTTGCACTGGCGAAAAAACGCTTCCTGCACCTGAACTTCTACGCGATGGACCCCCACGAATTGCATCTCGATGAAAAATTCGATTACGTCCTTATCTGCAACTCGCTTGGAAGGTGGCGTGACATCCAGCAGGTCCTCGAACGCATCCGCCCCCTGACCACCGACGGCACGCGGATAGTGATAACCTACTACAACTATCTCTGGGAGGCCGTTATGCGGCTGGGCTCGGTCGTCGGGGTTCGCCGGCCGTACTCATACCAGAACTGGCTCCCGACCGAAGACATCGTCAGTCTGCTGCGCCTGGCCGACTTTGATGTCATTCGCACCGCTTCGTATCTGCTTTTGCCGAAGCGCATTCCGCCGCTGACGGCCTTGAGCAATTATCTTCTGTCGCTGCTGCCGGGCTTTCGCTACTTCAACCTCGTAAATCTTGTGATTGCCCGCCCTGCGCCCGCCGCCGTGCGCGATGAGGATTTGTCGGTCTCCGTCATAGTCCCCTGCAGAAACGAACGCGGCAACATCGAAGATGTAGTAACACGAATCCCGCAAATGGGCCGCGAAACCGAGATTATCTTCGTTGACGGCAACAGCACCGACGGCACTGCAGAAGAAATAGAACGACAGATTAAGCTCCGCCCGCATCGCAAAATTCGCCTGCTCCATCAGGGCCCGGGCGTCGGCAAAGGCGACGCCGTAAGAAAAGGTTTTGCCGCAGCAAAATCAGATGTGCTGGTCATTCAGGATGCAGACCTGACCACGCCGCCCGAGAATTTGCCCAAATTCTTCAGGGCACTTCGCGACGGAAAAGGCGAGTTCATCAACGGCTCGCGGCTCGTCTATCCGATGGAAAAACAGGCAATGCGGCTCCTGAATCTTCTTGCAAACAAGTTCTTCGGGGCGATGTTTAGCTGGCTGCTGGGCCAGCGATTCAGAGACACCCTTTGCGGCACAAAAATGATTCGCAGAAAAGACTACAAAATGATAGAGGCCGACCGCTCCTACTTCGGCGACTTTGACCCATTCGGCGACTTCGACCTTATCTTCGGGGCCGTAAAGCTCAACCTCAAAGTCACCGAGGTGCCGGTGACATACCGCGCAAGGACCTACGGCAGTACAAACATCAGCCGATTCAAACACGGCTGGCTTCTGCTTAAAATGAGCTGGCTCGCATTTAAGAAAATCAAATGGCTCGGAAAGGTGCGTTGAATCTCTAAAGATGCCGAAGAAAAGCAGCCTTCCCAAATTGAAGTTGCTGCCTTACCGTGAATACGCCGGCGTGGGCCGCAACGACCCCCTGCGGTTTTACTTCTGGCCCGTTATCGGCACGATGTATCGCCGGCGGGTTGAGCTGTGTCTGGCCGAGTGCACCGGCGGCGAGCGCATCCTCGAAGTCGGGTTCGGCTCCGGCGTTACATTCCCAAATCTTGCCGAAATCTACGAGGAAATCTACGGACTGGACCTGAACGCCCCGGTTGAGGATGTTGCAGCCGTATTCAGGGCAAGGCAAATCCAGACGCATCTGCAAAACGGCAGCGTCCTATCTATGCCATACGAGAACGACTTCTTCGACACAGTTTTATTGATTAGTATTCTTGAACACCTCAAGCCCTATGAGCAAATCCGGGCATTTCGCGAGATTCGGCGGGTCCTTAAACCCGCAGGCCAGGTGGTTTATGGCGTGCCTATCGAGCGACGCCTTATGGTGTTCGCATTTGGACTGTTGGGCTGCGACATCCGCCGGCACCATTTCTCCACCGAAAAGGATGTCTTCAATGCCGCCGCTGGCGTCTTGGACCAAGTCAGGGTCGCGCGGATGCCCCCGCTCCTGTCTTCCGACAGGAAGACGCGGGGGCTGTTCGGACCCGTTTATGAGGTTGGGCATTTTATCAAAGGCGGCTCCAAAGGAAATTGTGCCGGCTGACAGGATTAAATGGCTCGGAAAAGCATAAAAATTATCGAATGGCTCAAGTTACCTGAAATAAGAGACATCGAAAACCTCGATGACCCGGGCGTTACGCTGCTGCACGCAAAGATTATTCGCCAAAAATCTTTTCTTAAAAAATTGTACGTCGATTTCTACAGAGAGTTCCTGAAAGCCGTGCCGCAGCCCCGGGGAAAAACCATAGTCGAGCTCGGCAGCGGCGGCGGCTTCATAAAAGATGTCATCGCCAATGTCACTACCTCCGACATCCTGAACCTGCCGAATGTCGATAGAGTATTCTCGGCACTCGATATGCCCTTTGAAAATTCGAGCGTGGACGCTTTTTTTATGGTCGATGTCCTGCACCACGTCTCCGACCCAAAAGCCTTCTTCAAAGAGGCCCTTCGATGCCTGAAAATCGGCGGCAAAATCGTTATGATTGAGCCGGCTAATACCTGCTGGTCCAGATTTATCTACAAAAATTTCCACCACGAGCCTTTCGACACGCAGGCCCCCTGGCAGCTTGCCGCCGGAGGCGGCCCGCTTTCAAAGGCAAACGGCGCGCTGCCCTGGATAATCTTTTCGCGCGACCGCCGCAACTTTGAGAAGGAGTTTCCGTCCCTGAGGATTGTTGGAATGAAAAACCATACGCCTTTTCGATACCTGCTTAGCGGCGGCCTGACCCTCCGCCAATTACTTCCGGCATTTACATACCCGGTGGTTAAAGGCATAGAATATGTATTGTCCCCTATGAGGGACCTGCTTGGTATGTTTCAGACAATTGAACTGGAAAAGGTTGGCGCACCGCAGGCATATAAAATGCTTGAGTAACCTGTTGCCGGGAAACAATGAGCAGACCAAAAATCAGAAATCCAAGAACAAGGGCTTGCGAAAAGTCGGCAAAAACTCCGCCTGTTGGTTCCGCCGACCGGATGGATGAACAGGAGCTTGCCGGGCGCGAAAAGTATTTTGACCGCTTCTTGTTGGCGGCGCTCTTTGCCTTTGGCGTGTATCAATCAATTCTGTATTTCGGCCACAAGCTCGTCCCCATTTCGGATTTTCCGGATATTGTCAGGACGGGCCACGAGCTTTTGTCCTTCAAGCTTCCCACACGATTCAAGCAGGCGCCGGTTGTCGGCCTGCTGCAGGCAGCCCTTTCTCATTTCGTCGGCGGGCAAAACCCCGACCTGACCGCCGGCTGGCTGCTTAACGCCATTTTGCATCCGTTTAATCTGATTCTGTTCTGGCTCGTCGGCAAAAAAATCATCGGCACCTCCGCCCTTTGGTTCGCCCTTATTGTGATAATAAACCACTGGCTGTTATATATGCTCACCGAGCCTATAATGGAAACAACGCTGCTGTTTTTCTCGCTCGCGACGCTTTATCTTATCTTCAAACGCTCAAACTGGTCCTACGTCCTGGCCTCCATAACCACAATGGTCCGCTACGAAGGCGTGGCACTGATCCTGGCCGCCTTTATTATGGACCTTATTACCGGCACCGACAGACGCCGTCGAATCCGCGCATTTTTATATTCTGTGCTGGCGACAGTTCCTCTGGCGCTGTGGCTTCTTGGGACGTTCCTTACCTGGAAGCCGGGCACAACCCATTATCTTGAGGTATTCTTCACAAAGGAATACGCAAAAGGGTTCGCACAGCCTGTCGAAGAAAGGACCGGCATCATAATGCACATGCGGCTGCTTTGGATGGTAGGATTCAGACCGCTGCTGATGCCGTATCCGGGCGCCGGCGAAGCCTCTGCGGAAATGCTCGTGAAGCTCAATGAAACTGTTGCTCTCGCGGGCTTTTTCTTTGGTTCCATCTACGGGTTATTGAAACGCCGCTGGGAAATATTGGTCCTGCTGTTGTTCTTTGTCCCGTATTTTCTGCTGCACGCCTTTTACCCTTACCCCCTCCAGCGGTTCCACTCCACTATATTCTGGCTCGCTATATTGCTGTGCCTGTTTGGTCTGCAGACCGTCTGGCGTCTGGTCGATAGAAATGGCCGCGTCCCACGACCTCTTGTCTCTTTGTTCCAGGCTGCAATCGCACTGATAGCAGTCATCTGGCTCGCATCACTTGTTCCCTATGTGTCAAAGGAGTCCGCAATCAGCCCCAAATCGGTTTCTCTGCCTTACGTGGCAATTGCCCTGGCGGCGGTCATTTTTGCCGCCCGGCTTTATGTTTACAAAGCCGGATATTTTTTGCGGGAGCTTTCCATCCTGACCTTTGTCGGCCTGGTCATTGTCTCCAACCAGTTCACTGTCGTTCGACTTATCGGCGATGGGCAGCAGGACAAGGAATTCAAGCTCTTAGCCGACTGGTTTATCGCCAACGCCAAACCGGGCGAAAAAATGGCCGTCTATATGGCCAACGTAGTCGAAATATTCGCCCCCAAACAGGCCGACTCCATCGTTCCTCTCCCGAAGGCCGACAGTCCCGACCAGTTTATTCAGGCCTGCCACGACCAGAACATCACCTACGTCGTCTGGGCCACAAGGGAAGGACTGCGAAGCGACCACACCGGTTACAGACAGCTCAACCTGCACGAAAATATAAAGCAATTGGACACGCCTAAAAGCCAGGGGGCTTATCAGTTTGTCGGACAGGTTGGTTCACAGCGAGGTTATGTAAATATATTCCGCCTTCGCCCCGCCCCCGGCGAGGCGAATATCACAAATCCTCCTCCCGTCCCACCATAGACCCGCCGAAACCACCTCGCTTCTTACGTGGATTTAGTTCACGGCTATGACTTTTTTGACCTCGGGCACTCGCTCTTTGAGGAAACGTTCGATACCCATTTTCATAGTCATCGTGGCCCCCGGGCAGCCCTGGCAGGCCCCCTGCAGGCGGACCTTGACAGTATTGTCGTCCTCGGTCCCCACCAGCTCCACGTCGCCGCCGTGACTTTGCAGGGCGGACCGGACCATTTCGATGACTTCCTTGACCTTTTGCTCGAAGCTCTTTTCGCTGCTGTTTTCGCCGCAGCCGCATTTATCGCACATAATAAATCTCCAAATGCCGATTGTGCGTACCATTTTATCAGTCGTGTCCCCTGCCGGCCAACTATTTTTTGCCTTTGGTCACAAACAGGATGACGCCATAACCCTCTCATAATCAGGTGTTTTACCGCCCGAATCTTCAAAAAATATGTCTCCAAAGCCGGCTGCGGCCTTGACAGAAGCCACAGGAGGTGATAGAATAACTGGTGTTGTGTGGGTAAATTGGCAAATATAAGAAGACATCCTTATGTCAGGGCAGGCTGTCGGACTATCGCAATTGGACGGGGAGCAAAGAGGTGGTGCTATGCACTCCGCCGGGAGGCGGAGCAAAAGGGGCCGGAAAAGTGCAATCCCAGCCGAACAGAATCACGCTTTTGCGCATCCTGATAGGTGAATTAAGCATTAAGTCGAAAGAAAGGAAGGTATAGCCATGCACAAGCGAAAGGCGTTTACGTTAATAGAGCTTTTGGTGGTAATCGCCGTTATTGCAATACTGATGGCGATATTGATGCCTGCCCTCAACAGGGCCAGAGAGCAGGGCAAACGTGCCGTTTGCCTCAGCAATCTTAAGCAGTTGACCCTTGCGTGGCTTCTCTATGCCGATGACAATGATGACAGGCTTGTTAACGGCGATGCCGAGGAACATTCGTCGGACCGCGTGCATAATCGTGCCTGGGTCCTCAAAGATTGGGCGGCTGGTATGACCTTGGACGACAAAATAAATGCTATCAAAGGTGGAGCGCTATTTCCATACTGTGGAAGGAGCTTAAAACTTTACAAGTGCCCGGTCGCTGGCCGGGAGGAAGGCCAGGAACAAAGACAACGCACATACTCCGTGGTTGATGCTATGAATTGTGCCGCATTCGATGGCGGGCCGATGATTAAAAAAAGAATAGATATTAAAGGGCCGGGCGAAAGGTCCGTTTTTGTTGAAGATGCCGGGGCCACTCCCATGGGTGGCTGGAGTATTTATTATACGATAAACGCATGGCGGGATGAGCCCCCACTCCGGCACGGTAACGGCGCAAACTGGTCTTTTGCAGATGGACACAGTGAATACTGGAAGTGGCAAAACCCGGAAACGCGTAAATGGAACGTGAACAACGAGGGAGCCTGGAAGGCTGTGGTGCGGCCGGGCGATGTGGATATATACAAGGCGCGGAAGGCCGCCTGGGGCAAATTACCCCATTAAACCTTCACAATGGCCGGAATGGATGAGACGCTATAAGGACTACTGAAAAAATCGTTACCAAAGAGGTATTATTTCTGCGAAGCTTATAAGTTGTAATAATTGAGAAATGATAATTCTGTAAGGGGCGCTAAAATGAGAAACCGAAAGGCATTTACGCTCATTGAGCTTTTGGTCGTAATCGCCATTATCGCCATATTGATGTCCATCCTGATGCCTTCCCTGCAGCGGGTAAGAAAACAGGCAAAGCTCAGCGCCTGTCTGGTGAGTCTGAAACAATGGGGCCTTATGTTCGACCTCTACTGCGACGACAACAACGGCTATTTCTTCAGCGGCGCGGGGGGGGACTGTGGCCAATTCTGGAGGGATAGCATGAGACCGTATTCCAAGGATAAGAAAATGTGGCTTTGCCCGCAAGCCGTAAAGCCGCAGTCCGCAGGCGGTATTCCCTCAGGAAACTGGTCCCACGTAGCCTGGGAAGTCCGCGGCGAGGTAGGCAGCTACGGTCTCAATGGCTGGGTGCTCAATCCGCCCCTGGGAGAAAACGTCGTTTGGGGCCGAAGCCCTGCTTCAGACCACTGGAGAACCTACCAGGTCAAAGGCGCCAATAATATACCCATATTTACTGGTTCGTGGTGGGTCGATTTCTGGCCAAAGGAAAATGACCAGCCCCCGCCCACCGAGGCAGGTCCGGGCGATACGGTCAACTTCAACGAGATGAACCGCGTCTGCGTTGACCGCCACGGCGGGTTTGTAAATTCCCTCTTCATGGACTGGTCCGCCAGGAAAGTCGGGCTTAAGGAGCTGTGGACCTTGAAATGGCATCGAAGTTACAATATAAACGGCCAGTGGACCAAGGCCGGCGGCGCCACCTCGGGCAAATGGCCGCAGTGGATGAGACATTATAAGGATTACTAAAACAGTAACTCTCGAAGAAAACATTAAGTTCCGAACGCTGTAAGCTTCAAATGGAGTGAGGTCGGGAAAAGTAAAATAACGGAAACGTATGCTGGAGTATTGGTTATGCAAAAACGAAGAGGTTTTACGCTCATTGAGCTTCTGGTCGTAATCGCCATTATCGCGATACTGATGGCGATAATGGTGCCGGCGCTGCAAAAAGCCAGAGAACAGGCAAGATTCGTTATTTGTAAAGCCAACCTGCATCAATATGGTCTGGCAGGCAGAATGTACTTGGACGATAATGACCACCGGTTTCCTTATACATTCACTTGGCTCTT